>Ga0316206_1001121_pt1 | contig 26387 bp, 27 predicted proteins | sample 6monthpyrite_MG_FD_204942 | JGI IMG/M metagenome (GOLD analysis project Ga0316206, IMG submission 204942) | Microbial mat bacterial communities from mineral coupon in-situ incubated in ocean water Damariscotta River, Maine, United States -... | ecosystem: Environmental > Aquatic > Marine >... | reverse complement strand
AATTTCCAACACTCATACCAACTTTTTTTGCAATATCAGGAATAGTGGTAACATAAAAACCTCGCTCCGAAAAAAGATTTAAGGCAGCTGCTATTATTTTACTTTTTTTTTCTTCTTTCGAGACTCTCGCCATTTAAACTCACTTATTTGAAATAATCAATTATTATATAACAATTATACTAAAATAATCTTTGAGGTTTGAGGTACTACAGAAGAATATACCCCTCATTTGAATTCAATGTTATCTGATTTAGTAATTGTCTGTCAAGAACCTCTTATTTTTGGAACACGAAGCACTCATATTAGTTTTCCATGTTCCACAAAGTGTTCAAAAAGTAAAAACTGCAAAGTTCCACAAACATTTAGGGATTATGGAACAAAAAAAAGTGAGCTTTTAAATTATATATTTAAAGCTTCATCCAATCTTCCTTCAAAAAATATAACCAATTGAGAAAGTGTTAAACTCCAATTCCAAATAGGCATTGACCACTTTTTACTTGCATTTTGGATACCCATATAGAGTAGTTTTAATAGGCTGTTTTCATTTGGAAAAGTACCTTTTGTTTTAGTGAGTTTTCTAAATTGTCTATGGACTGATTCTATAATATTTGTAGTATAAATAACTCTGTGTATATCTTCTGGATATTTAAAATACGCAGAAAGGTTCTCCCATTTATTATGCCATGATTTAATAACTATAGGATATTTAGAGCCCCATTTTTCTTCAAGTCTATCTAATTCAACTTCAGCAGTTTCTTTAGAGATAGCCCGATAAACAAGTTTGAGATCCTTCATAAACTCTTTTTGATTTTTAGAAGCAACATATCGTATGGAATTTCTGATTTGATGTACAATGCATAGTTGAACTTTTGTTTTTGAAAAAATCGTTTTAATAGCTTCAGAAAAGCCTTTTGAACCATCAACTGATGCCATGAGTATATCTTGTATTCCTCGCTTATTTAACTCCGCAGTTGACACTCTGGACATCAATTGGTATATCACTGAATTCTCAAAAGAGATTTAATGAAAAGTATAAATACTATCTACAAATATGTAATTTATTTTATTTTTTCAGCAAAGTTAATTAGAAGTTAGCATAGTTTGGTGGAATCATTATTTACTTTATTATACAATGATGCAAATAATGCTGCACGATGATGAGAGTCTTGTGCGTCTATTTTACTTCCAATGGCTAATTGCTTTTCAGCTATTTTCAAATATCTATCTGCCTGTTCAAGGTAATAAATTTTTAGTTCTCCATCTGGAATAAGGTCGTCACAATCCAAACATTCCAAGTGATTTCCGCAACCCTTAATATCGGAGCAATATCCTAAATCGGATATTTTATGTGCTCTTGGATTTTTTAATAAATTTTTTTCATATTTATCGCCTATCCCATTTATAATCTTCCCCTTAAAAACGAATCTTCCTAAAATTTCATTATTTCCTTCTAGTATCTCTCTTTGTTTTTCAATCATATGAGTCTCTGAAGGTGCAGAGTATGCATCAATAGATGCATAGGAGCGATGGTTAGCTAATTGCTTTAGTTGTGTAGTAGTCCAATTTGTTTCCATTCGCATTGTTATTCCCGTCTTTTTGAAGTCTCTTGGAACAGCATGTTTGTTTTCAGGAATGAATAAGTCTCCTTGTACTTTTTTTAAACTTCTACTCAATACTCTTGTTGATAAAGTCCTAATTTCTTGTGGTACCTCAGTTGATGTATATGTAAATAAAAAATGGTAACTATATACAACTTTACACTAAATAGTTGACTTTCGATGTAGTTTCCTATATAATACTCTTATGTCAACACGAGAGAGTACTATGATTAATCAAGATTTCAATTCTATTTTAGATTTAATAAACACTTTTCCAGATGAAGAAACTTGCATAGTACACCTTGAAGAACTTAGATGGAATGGTCACATAGTTAGTCCATTTGACAGTTCATCTAAAGTTTATAAATGTGCCAATCATAGATACAGATGCAAAATAACTGGTAAATATTTCAATGTAAAAACTTCTACGCTTTTTGATAACACTAAAGTAAAGCTCCAAAAATGGTTTATAGCTATTTGGCTTGTAACTTCCCATAAAAAAGGTATATCATCACTTCAATTATCAAGAGATATTAACGTAACTCAAAAAACAGCTTGGTTTATGCTTCAAAGAATTAGGGCTTGTTTTGGAATTGAAAATGACAATGAATTAGATAATACAGTTGAAGCAGATGAAACTTATGTTGGTGGAAAAAATAAAAACAGACATAATATTAAAAAAATTCCTAACTCTCAAGGGAGAAGTGCTAAAGATAAAACTCCTATTGTTGGAATTGTTGAAAGAAGTGGAAAATTAAATGCTAATGTGGTTGAAAATGTTCAATCTAAGACATTAACAACAGAAATTATTAGAAATGTTAAACATACTGCTAGCTTATACACTGATGAGTGGTTGGGATATAAAGGTGTGTCAAGAATTTATGACCATGCTGTAGTAAAACACAATCAAGGCGAATACGTGAATGGAAGAGTCCATACAAATACAATAGAAGGATTTTGGTCACTATTAAAAAGAGGTATTGTTGGAATTTATCATTTTACTTCTAAGAAGCATCTACAAAGGTATGTAGATGAATTTGTATTTAGATACAACACTAGACAATATAATGAAGCCGTTAGGTTTAATATGCTAATTGCTAATTTGGAACATAGAACTACTTATAAAGGACTGATTAATGGGTAAAGTACTTAAAGCTGAATATAGGGGTGAAATAGAAATTGGAGATATGAAAATGCCTTGTGCTGTTTTAGAAGATGGCACGAGAGTAATAAATGAAACTAGTATCATCAAAAACCTTGGTTCTATAGGTGGAAAAAACTATAAACTTAGAGCAAAAGATGATGAGAATAAAGATATAGGACCTCTGCCTCTTTTTATATCTTCAAAAGCTCTACAACCATTTATTAATGGGGTTTTTGAACCTTTGGACCTAAAAGCAATTAATTATACTACAGACGGAAAAAATACACTACAAGGATATAATGCTACTATTATTCCTAAAGTATGTGAAGTGTGGTTAAAGGCAAGGGAACATAAAACTTTACAGGCTTCACAACTACCAAAAGCATTAAAAGCGGAAATACTAATGCGTTCTCTTGCCAAACTTGGTATAACTGCTCTTGTAGATGAAGCAACAGGTTACCAGTATGATAGAGAAAAAGATGAACTACAAAAAATATTAAAAGCTTATGTAGCAGAAGAACTAAGACCATGGAGAAAGACATTTCCCGATGAATTGTATAAACAGTTTTTTAGATTGAATGGGTGGGATTTTAATGTTAATGGAATAAAAAAGAGACCTGGTGTTATTGGGACATGGACAAACAAATATATATATGATGAACTTCCAACAGATGTAAGAAAAGCGCTTAAAGAAAGAGTTCCAAAAAGTAAAGCAGGAAATGATACAGCAAGGATGCACCAGTTTCTAACAGATGATGTTGGTTCAACACATTTAAAAGACCAAATTAATCAAATTTTACCATTAATGAGAGTATCTGATAGTTTTGAAGAATTTAAACATCTTTTTAAAAAGTCGACAGATAGGCAAAGGGGGCAATATGAGCTTCCTTTTGAAACTGATGAAAAAGGACATATTATAGAAGAAATTGATAAAAGTACCTTATCAGAACACAATAAAAATCTAAGAAAAGCTCTAAAATTCAATCCATATGATAGTAAAAAAAAGACAGTAGTGCAACCTAAACTTTTTGACTAAACTTTTAAATTTAAGTCTAGTTCGTTAAAAGCAGATAATCTCTATTTAGTGTAAAATTGTATATAGTTACCTAAAAAATTTTGCTTTTTTGATTTAATTTGAAGACTACTACTCGCAATTTGCTGTTTACATATTAACTCGAAAAGCATTTTTTGCATTGGTTCTTTTGTATTTATAAAGCCTATTTTGTATTGTGTTTCTCCCTGATTGATAGAATTCTTTACAATTGCATGTTTAATAGTAGCCATATCTTCTGTTAGTGTTTTGACACACTCTAAAGGGTAGTTTAAAGTATCTTCTGGTCTAGTGGCATATAATCTCATTATCCAATAAGCGACTCTAATATGCAATGGTGACTTTTCTGTATTAAAATGTGCATCTAATTTTTCCAGAACATCCTTATCTACCACTTTGTATTGACTATCTTTTGATTTTCTATCATATGGATTTTCAATTGAATCAACACCGTCTATAAATGCCATATAAGGATGTCCATTCATAATACTATGAAATTGCAGTGCAGAGCTTAAAAGTTGAAATTTATATGACTCTGATAATAAATTTTTAGTGTGTTTACTTATCCTTGTATCAAATGAATGGGAATAATGATTAAAGATATTTTTATTCACTTGGTGAAGGTTTAATCTGTTCTCAGAGAGAAATTTATAATAGTACTTTAATACTTTTACACTATCTATTCCTCCTCCTCTAGTAAGATTCGCAACCATGAATAATTTAGCGATATACTTACCCATTTCTCCCATTATTTCAAACGATTTAAAAGATATACTGTCTGGATGAGCCTTATCAGAATGCCTATCAAATATCCATGAATCATCTGAAAAAGGTGATGATGAATATTTTACTAATATTGAAATTAGCTCTTTTTCTGCTTTCTTATCATCTTGTGATAGTTCATTTAAAAGCTTTTCAAATGTAACTTTTCTTGTATATGTAGGTTTAGCCAAGGCTGACATATCTTTCCTTTTCTATTTCAAGTTTTTCTACTAAACTTTGATAGGATTGCAAACGGTGTTCTTGAATAATATATTCTGCCCATTGTGTATAATCATCTTTAGAAATTCCTTCTGCTGCAAATGAGTTAATCATACTTTGCAATATTTCATTTTGATTATCTCTAAGCTTTATCCATGTCTTTAAATATGGTGTATCGGTAATCAGTCTGGCACAACTGGCACAACTCTCAGGAGCTTGAAGTTTGCCACACTCGCCCATAATTGGATGGCGTACACATTCTCCGTATTCCATTTTTCGTTTATGCACATACATTTCTGTAAACAATTGTTCCTTGTCTTCTCTACTGTAAGCTTTCAAGTTCTTTTCATTAAACTGTGCTCTGAAATGCTTTTTAAAAAACTCTGTATTTAGTTCTTCTTCTTTTTGTTTTCTAATATATGCATATGCTTTCTCAGGTGTATGAACTGTCAACCACCCAAAAAAAGCTTTAATTTCTTCAGGGGCATGGCCTTTTTCTACCATCGCTGTAGCCAACATAGAACGCATCTGATAAGGAGTATAGTGCCATTTCTCATCCTCAAAGTCAGCTTTAATATTATGTCTTTCAATAAGTAAGTTTACTTCTTTTAGAAGCTCTTTCGAGCTAGGAGTATGATACTTAACTTGATGTACCACATTGACATTTCTTCGTATAAAAATAGCCTTGTTGCCAGATTCATGTCTCTCTTCTTTACTTATAGATACTTGATGATTAAAAGCTTGAATAGCATCCTCGTCATAAACTGGGACATTTCTGTACGGCATCTTTCCTTTTTTAGCATATGCTTTCTCTTGTTTATTCATATATATTTTTAAAACATGACAATCCATTTTAGTATTGAAAGTAAGAGAAGTAGATTCAATATAAGCAAGTTCAGATGGACGACACCCTGTTGCCGAAATAATAAGAAAAGCATTTTTGATTGCTATACTTAGCTCACTTGAATATGAACGTATCTGTAGATAAACTTCTTCAGGTAATGGTATTGTCGGATTGTTTACAATAGACCCTTTTACACTAAATTCGTTACTTATCATCTTTTGAATTTTACTAAGAACTAAAGTCCCCGTTTCCCCATTTACAGTCTTACTACTAATAAGAAACTTGTAGAAAGAGGAAATACTATTCTTTATGTTTCTTGTAGTGTTTTTTTTGCTGTGCATATTAAAACATTTTGATAAATCGGTTTCCGTAATACCGTTGGCACTAATATTAAATCGTCTACTAGTTGCCTTTACACTCTTGAAAAATGCGATACTGTTCCGTATTGTCTTGCCATCATTGCCTTTAGCTGCTAGATGCAATGCATATGATTTTAAATCGGGGGTGATAGTGTCGTAGGCAATTGTGTCAAGCTCGATTGCAAAGCTTCTCCATTTACCATTTTTAATATATCCCAAATTGTATTTTTTTGACTTTTTTGAGAGCACTATTTTATTTAATATATTATATAGTCGCACTTGTAGATTTTGATATTTGTCAGCCAATCTAACAATTATTTGGTAACTTTCATCATCAATATTCTTTAATTTTGTAAGGAAATTGTTTTCTTGCTCAATATTAGCCTGTAATACTTGACTCAACGAAACATGAACATTGCTGTGGAGTTGAATACGAAAGCTTCTCTTCATACTTTTTAAAAACTTATCCCTACAAGCTGACAATGCATATGTCATTACTATTGCAGCTCCAACTTTAAATTTTGTTGCAATATCTATTAGTGATTTGTTTTCTACTAGAGCTACTTCAATACTCTTTATCATTTCAATGGACTTTATGGCATCTTTATGCATGTGAAATGAAAAATGAAAGTCAAGAGTTATATTCTTCCATCCAGTATTCATATAGTTAATTTTTGCTTCATAACGTGTTGTTGGTAATATTCTTAGCTGGATAGAATTATCATTTCTACCAGTGCTCAAAGCATTTTCAATCTGGAAACGCATATCCTTTTGTAATGTATCCATTCCTCTATCAAATCTAGTTCGGAGGAAGTTACCTTTTTCCATCTTAAAACCATGATATTCAAAATAAGCATATCTATGAATCCAAAAAAGTTTAAAACACTTATGAGCATGGTATTCAAAGTAATCTTGTATCATTAGTGTATTTTCTTCAAGTGCTAATTCCAATAGAGTCCAAATAACTTTTTCTAAATTCTCAGCCCTCTTTTCTCCAAAGATAATTTCTGCTATTTCTAGCAGTGGCAATTTTCTTTCCCTTAGCAACTGTAAAAACTGAATCCAATCATGCGAATGAAGTGATATATCTTGAAGAATTTTTATCTTAGATTGTATACTTCTAAATCTTTCAGTACCAATAACAATATAGTGTGCACCCTTATTTGTTGACTCATACTTAACCATCAAGCTTCTCCTTTAGCTCTGCTAGTCGCATATTAATATCCTCGGCATGCTCTCTAGCAAAACATTGAGCGATTTCTGCATTTGCATGATCTACATAAGGTCTAATGGCCTCAATCCTTCTCCACCCCATGATATGTCGTATTGTTTCATCTGTTAATCTTAAATCCCCACTCACCATTGCCTTAACGAGCTTAGTAGCCTTATCAGAACGACCAGAGTGTGTTCGTACATCCCCATCTATTTTTGCTTTCCTTGCAGCGACTTTAAGTGCACTTCTAAATGCATCGGCAGAATACTCAGTAAATGGCACTTCACCTTCTATCACTCTAGTATTAACAAATAGTGCATCAGATGATTTAACTGCTTTTTGTTCAGCAGTATTTCGCTCATGTCTAATGTAATTTTCAATAACTGCTGCTGTTTGACTACCTATTACAATTGTTCTTTTTTTTCCACGACCAGTACCTTTGGAGCGGCTTGGTTTGACTGTACCTTTTTGAGGATTATAGTCACTAATCTTTACCGAAAGGACTTCATCAATTCTCATTCCGTGCAATGTCAATAAGAATATTGCACGATTTCGATAATTTGCATAGTTAGAATATATTGCCATTATTTCTTCATTCGTATATTCCATGATATATTCTTTCTTAGTTGTTTTAAATTTAGTTAGAAATAACTCTATCGTTGCATCAGCAGTAACCTCCACTTGGTTCCATGTCAGTGTTAAGGCTGTTTGATATTCAGTAAGTGAGCCTTCTTTCCATCTACTTATTTGAAGTACACTATGGTCTGAAAATTGCCACAGGAACTTATAAAACTTAACAATAATCCTTTTGTGTGTATTAATATTTTCATAGCTTATTTTTGGCATGCTTGTCATTTCTTCCGTTTTACTATCAAAATTAATAATATAGAGCATATATGCTTTAATATCTTTATCTGTTGCATTCCAATATTGAGTATCTTTTTTTTGAAGGAAATTAAAGAAATTCACTAACATATATCCAATTCGCTTACCATAGCCCATTGAGTTTTTAGAATGATTACCTATAAAGAGACTTGAATAGTAATCAGGCACATTAGGGTTACATATAAAATTGAAGTGTACTATATTCCCGTTTTTTAACTTTTTTCTACCATTTCTAATACAATACATATAATCTCCTATATTTATTCAGTAAATTATAGTACAATAAAGCATGAACACACAGGAATATGACAGAATGAAATGTACTATACTATATCTTATGCCAGCGACACTTAAAGATCGTGTAGCTGCTGGTAAATAATCACTAAACATTGCCACTTCCCATGGCAATGTTTTTTTGTAATTAATGCACATTTTTTCACTTACCCCATTTTTTAAAAAAAATACAAAACAACTCTCTCATTTAGATACTATTCTTATTAAGAATCTTAAAAATTTAGAGTCGCAGAATCATCTTAATACTTTTGCACATCTTAAAATTTATCATCATAATCAAGATTACGAAATAGAGTTATTGCTCTTTGATAAATTTCGAGGAATTTACCTCTTTGAAATAAAAACATGGACATATAAAGAGTTAAAAAATGCTACTATTAAACAAGCGCAAGAACAAGATAATGCTCAAAACACTCTAGCTTTTGAAAAAACTCATAAAATTATTGAAAAAAAACTGAACGAACTTACAAATAAATATGACATTCCTATATATAACTACTTGTTAATGGAAAATCTAAATGCCGATGAGTATGAGAATTTAGATGATTCATTTAAGAAGTTATTACCTCAACAAAGAGTGATATTTAGTGATACTCCAAAAGAAGTCATCATACAGAAATTACAAAACATTCCGAAAAAACAAGCACTTGCAAATGCCTATGAAAATGTTATGGAAAACCTTTTAGTACAATATGCAATTTTAGACAATCATAGTGCATTGCATTTATGTACATTAGAGCAACGTGAGTTTATAGATAGTGATCTTCATGGTGTTGTCACTCTTTATGGTCTTTATGGAAGTGGAAAAAGTAATATTATTCTTTTAAAGGCTCTTGTAGAACTTCTTGAGAAAAAAGCTGAAAATATTATTATAATTAAACCAACAAAATTAGCTTGTGACCTCTTTAAGAGAAAACTTTTAACTATCATTGAGCATGCTATTATTGAAATAGATTTAAATGTTATAAAAATAATTGTCCCTCATGAATTTGAAGAACAGACTCTCAAACATCGTACAACGGTCATATGTGATGATGCCCAATTGATGAAAAGTGATTTTATTGACCTATTACAAAATAGAAAAAAAATCTCCCATCTTCTTCTAGTCAAGAGTGTAACTAATTTCAAACAGGCAAGTCTCAAAAAGAACTTTAGAATAAAAAAAAGAACAGTTAATTTTTACAAAATGAACTTACATAAAAAAGCTCTACATCTCATCTCTGAGTTTACCAATACAAAAGCACAAAATGTTTTAATTGTAAGTAATATTTTAAGTCGCGAGAAATTAAAAGATGCTTTAGAAACTTTTATAGAAAAAAATTACAAAATATTAGATAGTGATGTCTCTTTAGTAAATCAGGAGAATAAAGATATTATACTAGCAACATATAAAGATATAAATGAAGTAGAAGCGGAACATATTATACTTATGGATATACCTTTTCTCAGTAAAAATGAGATAGAATACGCCTTTAATTTAGCAAGTAAAACGGTTGATGTGTTGTATGAAGAAGATTGTGAAGAAATAAGACATTTAAGGAGAATAAATGAAAATAACTAAAACTAATCAAGAGTGGCGAGAGCAATTAACTCCAGAGGCTTTTCATGTATGCAGAGAACATGGAACTGAGGCTCCATTTTCAGGTAAGTATTATGACAATAAAGAAGAAGGAACTTATAACTGTATATGTTGTGATGCTCCACTTTTCCAATCAGATACAAAATTTGATTCTGGAACAGGTTGGCCAAGTTATTATGAAAGTATTGAAGGTGCAATTACTGAAATCAAAGATGCATCACATGGAATGGCACGTGTTGAAGTACTTTGTACACAATGTGATGCTCACTTAGGACATGTATTTCCTGATGGCCCTGCTCCTACTGGACAAAGATACTGTATAAACTCTGTTTGTTTAGATTTTAAAGAAGAGTAGGAGTCATTTATGAAAAGAACTATACTTTTACTTCTTCTTTTACTCTCTTTTGAACTCCAAGCGGCAAATCCCCATGTAGTACTTCAAACGACAGAAGGTCCAATTGAGCTAGAGTTGTTTGAGGATGTAGCACCACTAGCTGTTGAGAACTTTATGACACATATCAAAAATGGTTACTACAACAAAATTGCTTTTCATCGAATTATTAAAGATTTTATGATTCAAGGGGGAGACCCTACTGAGAGTGGACGTGGAGGAGAAAGTATTTGGCACAAAGCATTTAAAGATGAATTTAAAAACAAAGTTTTTGATAAAGCTGGTGTGTTAGCAATGGCAAATGCAGGGAAAAATACAAATGGAAGTCAATTTTTTATAACAACAGTGCCAACTCCTTGGCTCAATGGTCACCACACAATTTTTGGTCAAGCAACACCGGAGTCAATGAAAACAATTATGAAACTCAACAATGTCGCAACATCTGGTAAATATGGTGGAGACAAACCACTCAAACGCGAAGAAATCATAAAAGCTTACATTAAAAATAAGAATAAATAAGTGGAAATACAAACTATTAAAAAACTTGAAGAAGAGGCTATAAAAAAGAGTGGAACAGACTTCACACGACTTGGCATTTCACTCTTTTTCATGATAGCCGTCCTCACATTTAGCTTTTTAAACAATGGGGGTGTCCCTAATAATATGTTCTTAGCAGTTGCTACTTTAATAGGTGCATATATGGCTATGAACATAGGTGCAAATGATGTAGCAAATAATGTAGGTCCAGCTGTAGGTTCTAAAGCGATGACAATGACATTGGCGATTATAATTGCAGCTGTATTTGAGGCAAGTGGTGCTCTCATTGCTGGGGGAGAGGTTGTTAAAACTATTAAAAAAGACATTATAGATATCTCTGCTTTTGGTGCAAACTCTGACCCTTTTATATGGGCTATGATGGCGGCACTTTTAGCAGCAGCAGTCTGGCTTAATCTAGCAACAGTACTCAAAGCACCTGTGTCGACTACACATTCAATTGTTGGAGGAGTTATGGGAGCAGGTATTGCTGCTGCTGGATTCTCAATAGTTTCATGGACAACAATGGCAAAAATTGTGGCCTCATGGATTATTTCACCAGTTCTTGGTGGTCTTATAGCAGCAGTCTTCCTCTTTTCTATCAAAAAAACGATTGTATTTAAAACAGATAAAGTCTTTGCTGCAAAACGATATGTCCCTATATATGTTGCTATTATGACATGGGCATTTGTAACATACTTAACCCTCAAAGGACTTAAAAAGATATGGCCCAATGTTGTAGAGATTTTAAATTATCTTCCACTTATAAATATGGAAATGAGTAAAAAGCCAAGCTTATTGACAGCCCTAATTATAGGTGCTATTATTGCAACTTTTGTTTACATTATTATTAAAAATAAGTTCCGAAAAAATAGCGATAAAATTCAAAATTCAAGAGAATCAGTTAATCAACTCTTTACTTTTCCTCTTATTTTTGCAGCAGCATTACTAAGTTTTGCACATGGAGCAAATGATGTTGCAAATGCTATTGGCCCACTTGCTGCTATAAATGATGCTGTAATAAATGGTGGTATATCAAGTAAAGCAAACATACCCTTATGGGTTATGGCGGTAGGTGCTGCTGGAATAGCCTTAGGCTTAGCCCTCTATGGTCCAAAATTGATTAAAACTGTTGGTTCTGAGATAACAGAACTTGATCAAGTGAGAGCTTTCTCTATTGCTATGGCTGCTTCAATTACTGTTATAATTGCTTCCCAATTAGGTCTGCCAGTGAGTTCAACTCATATTGCTATAGGAGGTGTTTTTGGTGTTGGTTTCTTGCGTGAATATCTTCAAATCAATGACGACTCTACACTAGAAGAAGACAAACTGTTTATTCAAGATGAAAAACACACATTACAAGCCTATAAATCAGAGCTTTATAAGCTTGATATAAAAAAGGATAAATCAGTTACAGAGTATGACAGAGTAGTAGAACTATATAAGCTTATAGCTAATGAAGAGAAACTCATAAAATCAACAAAAAAGCATATCAAAGAGGTAAAAAGAGTTAAATACGTAAAAAGAGATGCTATTAAAAAGATAGTCGCTGCATGGATTATTACCGTTCCTATGGCAGCAATAATGGCAGCTCTTCTATTTTTTATGATACGAGGAATAATGGTTTAAGAGAGGTTATATATCTCTCAATGCTTGTTCAATCTTCAGTGCTTGAACATGTTCTTCTACATCATGGACTCTCAAAATGCTAGCACCATTTCCAATGGCTTCAAGATGTAACGCAAGTGTCCCACCTAAACGATTTTGCACATCAGAATTATCTATTTTATGTATCATTGATTTTCTTGATGCACCGATGAGCAGTCTTTTATTTAAAGTTTGAAAATGTTCTAAATGTTTTATCAAAATGAGATTTTCTTTTAGAGTTTTTCCAAAACCTACACCAACATCAAGAATCACACTCTTTATACCAAATGACTCTGCCTTATGAGATCTTTTTTCTAAAAAATCATAAATTTCTGTAAGAATATTATCATATCTTGGATTATTTTGCATTGTTTGTGGAGTTCCCTGCATATGCATAATAATAGCAGTAGCATCATATTTAGCACAAAGATGACAGACCTCATCATTTGCAAGTCCAGTTATATCATTTACAATCTTAAAACCAGACTTTAAAGCATACTCTATAACCAAAGGTTGATAACTATCTATGCTAAACTGTGCTTTTTTATAGAGATCTTGTTCATGTATAATATCTATTATTTTTTGTACTCTTTGTAACTCCTCTTCTGCTGTTACAACTTGTGCATTTGGGGCTGAAGAGACACCACCTATATCTATAATAGTAGCACCTGCTTTTATCATCTCTTCAATTTTTATAATGGCATTTTCATCACAAAACCTGCTTTGAGCAAAAAAGCTATCATCATTAGCATTGATAATCCCCATGATTAAAATATCTTGTTTAACAGGCTTATGTATATATTTTTTCAGTGTATGTGCTAGCTCTTTAAGTCCAAAAGGTTGTGCTAGTTCTTTATGCGAAAGTATTTTTAAGTGTGCATTAGTGGCAATGAGCAGAGTGTTTACATAAGGCTCTTTCGCGACTACTGTTCCACGTGGTACCGCTAAATCTGCGCCTATTGAGAGAGCATCTTGCTTTAAAATATTTGCAGCACCAACATGAATATTTTTAATGCTTATGAGATTAATTTTTGCCTTATCACTTAAAATATTTACACCACCACTATCAACACAGAGCATTTTAAGATATTCTCTTATGTTAATTTGGTTTGATAATCTCTCTACTATCATTATTTCTCCTGTGTAAAACCCATAAGAAGCATTGCTAAAACACTTTGTGGTCTGGAGTTTAACTCTATAAGTCTATAAGCTTTATTAAAACTTTCTAGTTGAGAAGATGAAAGAATTAACATATCAATAACCGTTGCTCTATGAAAAATGGCCTCCACTAAAGCCTTTGCTTCTTGCTTTTTAATATGTGAGTTCTCTTTTAAAAAATGAAAAAAAACTTTGTAATCAACTCTTGCTAAATTTAACTCTAATCTTTGTATATTATGGTTTTGATTACTTTTTAAAATAGGTAAGCGCGAACGAACAGTTGTTAAAAGATTTGATTTAGTGGGGCTAATAATAATAAATTCTATATTTTTAGGTGGTTCTTCAAGGAGTTTTAAAAGGGAATTTTGAGCTACATCTGTAAATTCAAATGCAGCGATAATAATATATTTTTTTGTAGCCTCACTAATATACGCCTCATGTGTAACAAGTTTTGCATGCTCAATTTTAAAATTTTCTTCTACAAACTTTACACAACGCAAAGGTGCAACTTCACTCTCTATTCTTGTCACTTCTTCTTCAATATCATCAGATATAATGATGTGACTCAGTAGAAGTTTGTTAGCTTGTTGCATCAACCTCTCCAAACATTGTAGCATTGAGGGATGCATCAAAAAGTTTATAAAGTTGTAAAAGTTTAATATCTAGGGAGCTATCGTAAGATTTCATTGTAAAAGCATTATTAAAATCTTCATCAAACATCCAAAAGTAACTATTGTCTTTTCTTTTTGCTATATCACTGCGTTTATCATCACCCTGCCCTATATACCAAAAAAGAGACTCTTCCTGATAGGAGGAAGCTATCATATCATCTACTATATCAAGCATTGCACCACCGCTCGTGCTATTATAATGAGTATATATGCTATCTATGCTAAGAATAGGAACAAGAGGTCTCTCCATACGAGGAGAATTAACAGAACTAAGTATATAGTGCTCTAACCATTTACGTTTTTCGTCGGTTATAAGTATAATTGTTTTTCCATTTAAAATTTGTTCAAGTGCAAATGCTGTTGTTTTAGCCCATTCAAAACGGTGTTCTTCAAGCCATGAGAGAGAAGCACCCTCTTCTCTAATAGCATCCAAACTCCACTGAGCAAAATCTAACATTTATTATTTGTCAAGTTCATAAGCTGCGTGAAGACTTCGCACAGCAAGTTCTGCATATTTTTCATCAATAACCATAGAAACTTTTATCTCCGATGTTGATATCATATTGATATTGATATTTTCAACAGCCATTGTTGAGAATGCTTTTGCAGCAACCCCTGTGTGACTTCTCATTCCAACACCTACTACGGAAACTTTACAGATATTTTCGTCATAAGTATCAGCACCAATATCTCCAGTTTTTGTAAAACCATCAACAATTAATTTTGCTTCATGTAAATCATTTACTGGTACAGTAAAGTCAATATTTGTTGTTCCATCATGTGCTTCATTTTGAATAATCATATCAACATTCACTTCAGCCTTTGCCAATGTATTAAAAATTTCAGATGCCATACCTGGTCTGTCATTTACTCCTACAAGAGAGATACGTGCTTGATTTCTGTCTAATGCAATGCCACTTACTAATGGTGCTTCCATAATATTTTCTTCCTTCGTTATTAATGTTCCCTCTTCATTAGAGAAACTTGTTCGTGTTACTAAGTTTACATTGAGTTTTTTTGCCATCTCTACAGAACGATTTTGGAGTACTTTTGCTCCTAAAGATGCAAGCTCTAACATCTCATCATAAGAGATAAGATTAAGTTTTTTTGCCTTTGGCTCAATACGCGGATCTGTTGTAAAAATACCACTTACATCTGTATAAATTTCACACAAATCAGCCTTTAATGCTCCAGCAATAGCCACAGCTGAAAGGTCACTTCCACCACGTCCCAAGGTTGTAACATCACCATGCTCATTCACACCTTGAAAACCAGCAATGACAACAATATTTTCCTCATTAAGAGCATTCTGTATCATGCTTGGGTCTATAGTTTCAATACGAGCTTTTGTATGTTGCTTATCTGTTACTATACCTGCTTTGCGACCTGTCATGGCAACAGCTTTGTGTCCCATTTCTTGAAGTGCTATAGAGAGAAGTGAAGCTGTTACTCTCTCTCCAGAACTTAGCAACATATCCATATCTGCACGTGCAGGTTCTTTAGAAAAATGTTCTGCAAAACCGACAAGTTTATTTGTCTCTCCACTCATTGCAGAGACAACAACAACAATATCATTGCCCTCTTTTTTAGATGCACTCACACGATTTGCAACATTTTGAATGCGCTCTAAGTCACCAACACTTGTTCCACCATATTTTTGAACTATTAACATCTAAAGCAGTCCCTCTTGTTTAAAATATTGTATCACTTGCTCATAAACAGGTTTTTTAAAATGTGCTGTATGACTTAACAAATCATTAACACTAACAAATTTATAGTTAATAAATTCAGGATATTTCGTATCTAAGTTGATTTTTGCCTTCTTCGCCAGTTTTATTAAAAAATACCTCTGAGTTTGTCCCTTGTAAGGTCTCATTTTTTTAGCAATTTTTTGTGGAAAATCATAAGATATCCATTCAGGATACTCTGCAATAATCTCTGCATCTAAAGTACCTATCTCCTCTTCCATCTCACGAAAAAGTGCTTCTTTAACCTCTTCACCCTCATCAATACCACCTTGAGGAAATTGCCAAATATCTAATAAATCATTTCTCTGTGCAATAAAAACTTCTTTTTTCTCTGGATAGTTGTGAGAAACAAGTATCATGGCAACATTTGGACGGTACTTATCTTCTGTAATCATTTATACACCTATATTATAATTAATATGATTATACAAAAGAAGTGATTAAAATAAGATAATATTGCTATACTTTCACCATGTTATTATATATTCATATTCCCTTTTGTGACTCCAAATGCTCATACTGTGCCTTTAACTCTTATGTTGATAAATTTCATCTCAAAGAGCAATATATGCATGCTCTACTTGCTCAGCTCAAACATGAACTGAAAAGATTTTCAGCTACACCAAACTCAATAGAGACCATGTTCATCGGAGGAGGAACTCCATCAACTGTTTCTCCCCAACTGTACAAGCCTATTTTTGCACTTTTACAGCCATATTTTACTAAAGATATAGAGATTACAAGTGAAGCAAACCCAAATAGTGCGACTTATAAGTGGCTTCAAGGGATGTATTCACTGGGTGTCAATCGCATCAGTTTTGGAGTGCAAAGTTTTCATGAAAAAAAGCTCAAACTTCTCAACCGTGCACACTCGTCTCAAATGGCAGTAGATGCCATACAAAATGCAGCAAAAATAGGCTATGAAAATCTCTCACTTGATTTAATATATGCCACACTTGGAGATACAAAAGAGTTACTCCAGCATGACATTAAAAAGGCTTTAAGCTTGCCTATTAACCATATAAGTGCCTATGCCCTGACAATCGAGGAGGGAACAGCTTTTGCATCGCAACCTCAAATGAGTGCAGAAGAGCTCTCTTTAACCTCATGGATTTTTGATACTATTAAAAAAGCAGGTTTACCTCAGTATGAGATTAGTAATTTTGGAGAGTATCAATCAGCTCATAACCTTGGTTACTGGCTTTACAAAGATTATATGGGAGTAGGAGCAGGTGCTGTAGGAAAACTTCAAAATGAAAGATTTTATCCACTTCAAGATATAGAGCAGTATATAAATAAACCTCTTGATATCTCCCAAGAGAAACTCTCCGAGGAAGACATAAAAATAGAAAAACTCTTCTTGGGCTTACGCTCTTGTGTTGGCATAAATAAAGCTCTTCTCACACAAGAAGAATGTAACAGAGCGATGATACTCTTAAAGGAGAAAAAATTAACTCTTAAGGGTGAGACCTTTTATAACCAAAATTTTCTCTTATCCGATGAAATTGTGCTCTTTTTAAGTTCTTAAATATGTCATTAAACAATCTTTCGCTAAAATCATGCTTATAAAATAATTAAGAAGGTTTGACATGTTTGGTATGGGTTTTACCGAGATATTGAGTATAGCAGTAATAGCTATACTTTTCATTGGTCCAGATAAACTTCCCGGAACAATGATAGATATAGCTAAATTTTTTAGAAATATAAAAAGCACCATTGGTTCTGTAAAAGAGACTCTTGAATCTGAAATAAATGTAAGTGACATTAAAAAAGAAGCTTTAGAGTACAAAGCACAACTAGAAAGTGCTACTGCTAGGCTTTCGCATGTAACAGATGTTAAGTCTCAGATAAGTGAACAGATTGATTCTTTTGAAAATGCTGTTGAGGATGAAAAAGCAATTGTTCCAAAAAAAGAGATCAAAACTGAAGAAGTTACATTTAAAAAGAAAAAAACAAATATACAAGAAGAAGATATAACAGATGTTTGATGAGATAAAACCACACTTAGTAGAATTGAGAAAAAGATTGGCAATATCAGCTGCCAGTCTAATAGTTATGTTTTTTGTAATGTTTTTTTTCCATGAACCTATCCTTAACTGGATGGTAGAACCTTTAAATACGGCACTTATTGAAGTAGGTAAGAAGTCTGTACATGCAGCAGATGGGATGATAACAACCTCTCAAGTTGGTGGTGCATTTTTTGTAGCTTTAAAGGTCTCATTTTTTGCAGCTTTAGTTGGAGCACTACCGATTATACTTTCACAAATATGGCTTTTTATAGCTCCAGGTTTGTATTCTAATGAGAAAAAAATGTTAATCCCTTTCATAGCAGGAGGTACAACGATGTTTCTTATTGGTGTTCTCTTTGCCTACTATATTGTCACGCCATTTGGTTTTAATTTTCTCATTACCTTTGGTAGTTTTAAATTCACTCCACTTATAAATATAGAAGATTATGTAGGGTTTTTTACAAAAATTATGTTTGGTTTTGGACTTGCATTTGAGTTACCTGTCTTTGCATACTTTTTAGCACTTTTGGGTCTTGTCAATGACAAACAAATGATTGCATTTTTTAAGTATGCTATTGTTATTATATTTATCGTTGCAGCACTTCTTACCCCACCAGATGTTTTAACGCAACTACTGATGGCAGGTCCACTCATCATACTCTATGGACTCTCTATCTTAATAGTCAAAGCTGTCAATCCTTCAAAAGATGAGGATGAGGATGAAGAAGATGCGTCTAAAGAAGAGGATGAAAAAGAAAACTTGTTAGAGGGAAAAAGTGAGTAACTCCTCGTTACTTACCTCTAGTTATGACTTTACACTTCCAAAGGAACTCATAGCTACTCACCCTTCCTCTCCGCGTGACCATGCTAAACTTCTTGTGTACAATAAAGAAGATGATACAATAACTCACACATATTTTTATGATTTTGAAAAGTATATACCAAAAGATTGTGCCCTTATCTTTAATGATACAAAAGTTATAAAAGCAAGACTATTTGGTCATAAGCCAAGTGGTGGAAAAATAGAACTACTCATAAACCGCGCACTCGATGCATATGACATAAATGTCTATATACGAGGTAAAGTAAAAGTAGGCACAACCATAGAGTTTGATGAAAACCTCACTGTTCGCATCATAAAACTTTGTGAAGATGGCAGTAGAGTTGTAAACTTCTTTGAAAATAAGAATAAATTACGCTTTGAAGAGCTTTTGCCAATTATAGAAATCATAGGACATATTCCTCTGCCCCCTTATATACAAAGAGAAGACAATAAAGAGGATGAAAATGAGTACCAGAGTGTTTTTGCTCATCACGAGGGTGCCGTTGCCGCACCAACAGCATCACTTCATTTTACAGATGAACAGCATGCAAGAATCTGCAAAGACTTCCCACATGCCTATGTGACACTTCATGTTGGCAGTGGCACATTTAAGCCAGTTGATGTTGAGATTATCACGCAACATCCCATGCATTCAGAGTATTACGACATCTCCGATGCGGCAAAAAATATACTCGATTCTAAAACACCCATTTTAAGCATAGGCACAACATCAACAAGAACTATAGAATTTTATGACAAACATGGAAAAATACAAAGAGGCGAAGCAAATCTCTTTTTGCACCCAAACAACAAACCAAGCCGTGTCAAGCATCTGCTAACAAACTTCCACCTACCAAAATCAACTCTTTTAATGCTAGTCGCCTCTTTTATAGGCATAGAAAAAACGCAAGAGCTGTATGCACAAGCCATAAAAAACAACTACAGGTTTTACTCCTACGGCGATGCTATGTTAATAGTTTAATGAGACTTAGTTAAACTTATTATAAAAATCAGCATAACTGTACACAAAGTCAAGAAAATAGGTTTAGTTAGAACATAGGAATAATATATCCTATGTAAAAATTAATCTTACTAATTTTCAACAATAAACTGTTTTTTATATTGTTTATTGTAATTTATAGATTGGTGTCAGTAATTGGTCCCTTATTCTTTACGGAGAGAATTGTCTTACTGTTGAAGGTGACTTGATTCCTCTTGCTGAATCTCTAAAATAATAAAATGTCTCAGGTAAGTATGTATCTTACCTGAACTCCTAACCTCTATATAGCTAACCGCATCAGCACTTTATAGTGCATAAGTCAAATGATAGATGGATAAGTGATACAACTTACATCAAAATCATGAAGGCTCTTATAAATACACACATTGTAAAAAAATATCACTCTTAGTATAAATCGCGGGGGAAATTGTTATGATAACTAAATTCTCAAGAGCTTATTCAAAACACTTAAAAAGCAGGTAGTTCTTACACAAAATTTGTAGCTTAAAAACTTATTAAACTACATCTAAGGTATTAACAAAAGTTTGAGGATAAAATTGATTGGTAAATTCTTAATAAACTATAATAAAAGTGATTATTTAAGCTCATATATTTTTCATTATTTCTAATTTTAACGTTTTTGAAAATAGAGTGTTTTTTCAATTCTTGCACTAACTTTTTGCTTTTTATCAAGTAATTCAATAAGAAAATCTCTAGTTGTGCTTCTATTAGTTTCAAGTTCTTTTTTTATTCCGTCAACTTGATCGTTAGTAATATTGAACTCAGCCGTCAGTAGATCTCTTCCTGGATGCTTAAAATCTATTTTAGCTGACTTGTCCCATACGATATATTCCGGTCCGAGATTTTTTAAAAACATGACCATATAGATAGGATCGATGGCTCCATACATACAACCACCATAAATAGTGCCCACTATATTTTTCGTTTTCCAATTTAAAGGAAGTTCAACTTTAACTCTTTTTAAATCACTAGAAATAAATGTTATCCGACCACCAGATCTTCTGTATGCTGGAAAAAAGTTAAATCTATAACGCATGAAACGTGTTTTCATTGATTCTTTCATATTATGTAGCCTTTAGGTGGAAATAAATCAAGCTACTAAGTTGTCTTGATTTTAGGGGCATTATATAAAAGTATGTCCCATTTAATTCTTAAATGATTTTTAATTTTTCTTTGTAAGTTCGTTATTGAGGGAGTTTAAGTATGGTGCGCCCGACATGATTCGAACATGTGACCGCTGGTACCGCAAACCAGTGCTCTATCCAGCTGAGCTACGAGCGCACACCATCTCTTATTTGAGAGGATGAAATTATATCACTTTTAGCTTATATTATTATAAAGTTATTCTTTTTTTTCCATTTTTTGCAGAATATCATCAATTTGTTGGTTTTGTTTATAAAGTTCATGAGTTTTTCTCACATAGGCTTGAAGTAATGTTTTGACATCATTATTTCCATCTATATTAAAATCTCTCTCCATTTGCTTTTCTAAATAAATTGCAAATTTATCATCTACATCAACATCGAATTTACGACCTCCGATATATAAAGATATCTTTTTACTCATTCTAAAGTTAACCTAAAATATTTTCGATTTTATTCACTATCTCTTCTATCTCTAAATCTTTCATCGTATTTTGTTCTACTAATTTTTCTATTTCTTGATTTTTTATCTCACTCTCAGCTTTAAGCGTAACCAATTCATTTCTTATTAATGCATTTTCTTCTTTAAGAGAGTGATACTGTTGAATAATAGTAGAAACTCTTTCATTCAATTTTTTCATATTTGTTTGATTTTCCATAATGTATCCCATATTGTTTTAATTTTATAATTCTAGCATAATTAAACTAGATGGACTTGTTATTATCTCTACTTTGGTATAATTTATTCATTATGAAATAAGGCAATATCATGAATAAATTTGAAAAACTATCTACAACATTTGTGCAATCTATCGGAAGTAAAGAAGGAACTATATCTCCAGCTGTAGTTAACTCTGCATCTTTTGCTTATGGAACACCTCAAATTGCTGAGGGAATATTTGACGGGTCTGTAAAAAAACCTTTGTATTCTCGTATGGGAAATCCAACAACATCACATTTAGAAACCGTTCTTGCTGAGATGGATGGTGGTATCGGTGCCATTGCTACAAGTTCTGGAATGGGTGCAACAACTCTGGCATGCATGTCACTACTGGAAACCGGAGATGAAATTATAAGTATTGGTGGATTATTTGGTGGGACATATTCACTTTTTAGTGAAACACTTTCAAGATTTGGCATAAAAACTCATTTTTTTGATGTAGATGAGTTTGACAATATCCAAGATACAATAAACGATAATACGAAAATTATTTTTTTAGAGAGTGTAGGTAACCCAAATATGAGACTACCTGACATAAAAAGAATAGCTGCAATTGCGAATGATACAAATGTAGTACTTATAGTTGATAATACTATTACACCTATTAGTGTCTCTCCACTTGAACTTGGTGCTGACATAGTTGTTTACTCTACTACAAAAATCATAGCTGGAAACTCTTCAGCACTTGGTGGAGCAGCAGTATTTCGTGCTATTTTTGAGGGTGATGACAAGTTCAAAACTGCAAGGTATCCTTTTTTACACAAATTTATAAAAGGGGCAGGAGCTATGGCTCTCATTCCAAATGCTAAAAAACGTGCCCTAAGAGATTTTGGAATGAGTGCGAATGCACATGCTTCATACCAAACACTTTTAGGATTAGAAACATTAACATTAAGATTGCCTCATATCACAAAAAGTGTGGAGACTATTGTCCAAGCACTTCACAAAAATGGAATCAATGTGAATCATCCATCTCTTTTAGAGCACCCGCACCATGCAAGATATAAGAATGATTTTCAAGATGGCTGTGGAACACTCTTTACAATTGACATGGGTTCAAAAGAGAGTGCATATAAATTTTTAGAGCAAACAAAAATAGCGACCATTACTGCAAATATTGGTGATAGCAGAACATTAGCACTTCATATGGCTTCGACAATTTACAGTGATTTTGATGAAGAAACAAAAAAATTTTTAGGAATTACAGATGGTCTTATTCGTATATCAATCGGTTTAGAAACTCCTCAAGATATTATAGATGACTTTCTAGCTGCAGCAAAGTAGTACAATGGCAACACATTTAGAATTTGAATTATTAGATAGTACAAAGTTACAATATCCAAAAAAATACAAAGTTTTTTTGTTAAATGACGATTATACTTCTATGGACTTTGTAATAGACATACTAATAAGCATCTTTCATAAAAGTTATGAAGAAGCTGAAAAAGTGATGTTAGATATTCACAAAAAAGAGAGAGGTCTCTGTGGTGTTTACACACATGAGATAGCCGAAACAAAAGTAATACAAGTAACAAAAAAAGCTAAAGAGAGTGGCTTCCCTTTAAAATCAACTATGGAAGAGGAGTAAATTATGATTAGTTCTTCATTAAATGAAATTTTTCAAAAATCGATTCTATTTGCAAAACAGTTACGACATGAGTACCTTACAATAGAACATGTGTTTTATCTTTTACTTAGCTCACAAGAAGGTGCAACAATCATAAGTTCTTGTGGTGGTGATATTATTAAAATGAGAGAGGATCTTTCTACTTACATAAAATCAAATATTGATGCTTTACCAAAAAATATTGATCAAGATCCTTACGAGAGTGTTGCTCTCTCTCGCCTTATAGACAATATGGTAAGACATATACAATCAGCACAACAACCTAGTGCTAATATTGGAGATCTCATTGCTGCAATGTATGAAGAAGAAAATACCTTCTCTTATATGCTATTAAATCAATACAATATCTCAAGATTAGATGTTTTAGAACTTATTTCACATAGTAATGTCTCCGAAGAAAAAACAATAGATACTAACTCTTATCTTGAAAAATATACGATTGACCTTCTAAGTAAAGCAAAAGAGGGGAAAATTGACCCTGTGATTGGAAGAGCACAAGAGATACAAAGAGTAACACAAATCTTATGTAGAAGAAAAAAAAATAACCCTATTTTGGTTGGAGAACCAGGTGTTGGAAAAACAGCTATTGCAGAAGGTTTAGCCTTAAACCTTGCAACTGGAAATGTACCAAAAATTATACAAAACTCAAAACTTTATGCTCTTGATTTAGGTGCTTTACTAGCAGGCACAAAATATAGAGGAGATTTTGAAAAACGTCTTAAAGGTGTTATGGATGAACTCAAACATGAAACAAATGCAATTTTATTTATTGATGAAATACATACTCTAATAGGAGCTGGAAGTACAAGTGGTACAATGGATGCAGCAAACCAGCTTAAACCTGCTCTTGCCTCTGGTGAGCTTAAATGTATGGGAGCAACAACTTTTGCAGAGTATAGAAATGGATTTGAAAAAGATAAAGCTTTAAGTAGACGCTTTTCCAAAATAGATATTAACGAACCAACAAAAGAGAGTAGTTATCTTATTTTAAAAGGTTTACAAAATAAATATGAATTACATCATAATGTAAAATATACAAACAAGGCTTTAAAATCTGCTGTTGATTTATCTAGTAGGTATATAACAGACAGATTTCTTCCTGATAAGGCTATAGATATTATTGATGAAACTGCAGCTTCTTTTCATTTGAGAGATAAAAAAAGAGTTAAAGTTACAACAGAAGATATACAAAATACTATTGCATCAATTGTTGGAATATCAAACACACATATAAATGAAGATGAAACTAAAAAATTAAAAAAATTAGAAGAGTCTTTGCAAAAAAGAGTAATTGGGCAAGAGAATGCTGTTTTTGAAGTTACAAAAGCAATCAAAATATCAAAAGCAGGATTAACAGCTCAGCATAAACCTATTGCTTCTTTTCTTTTTTCTGGACCAACAGGAGTTGGAAAGACAGAGTTAGCCGTGGCATTAAGTGATACACTTGGCATTCACTTTGAACGTTTTGACATGAGCGAATATATGGAAAAACATGCATTAAGTCGTTTAGTTGGAGCACCTCCTGGTTATGTAGGGTATGAGCAAGGTGGACTTTTGACTGAGACAGTTAAAAAACATCCTTACAGTGTTTTGCTTTTAGATGAAATTGAAAAGGCACACCCCGACCTCGTCAATATATTACTTCAAATTATGGATAATGCAACTCTAACAGATAACAATGGATATAAAGCCAATTTTCAAAATGTTATACTTATTATGACATCCAATATTGGTGCAACTGCACGCAGTGTTATGGGTTTTAACAAAGATGATAGTATCGCCAAAACCGAAGAGCTAAAGTCATTTTTTACACCAGAATTTAGAAATAGACTTGATGCAATAGTCGACTTTAATCAACTTAATATAAAGACTGTTCAAAATATAGTAAAAAAATTTATTGCTGAATTAAATAAAGAGTTAAAAGAGAAAAATATAATAGTTAGTATTGATGATAATGCTGTCTCATACATTGCTCAAGAAGCATACTCGATTGAAATGGGAGCTAGACCAATAAAACGTTATATTCAAGATAACATTACAAATAAGTTGAGTGATGAAATTCTTTTTGGTAAATTACAAAATGGTGGTAATGTATCTGTAACATACAATAAAGAGTTGAAGTTAGTATTTAAAGAAGCATAATGCATATTCCCCAAATCAACAAATATAGTTTAACTTTTCCACATCCAAATGAAGCTAATGATGATGGAATCGTTGCCTGGGGAGGAGACTTAAATCCTTCACGTGTAATACAAGCATATTACCATGGTATATTTCCATGGAATTCACCCCAAGACCCAATTTTATGGTGGTCTCCTAACCCAAGACTAATTATGGAACTTCATGAATTTAAACTCCACCGTTCCTTAAAAAAAAGCATCAAAAAGTTTACTTATAAAATTGATAATAATTTTTTGAAAGTAATGCATAAATGTGCTACAGCACCTAGAAATAACCAAGATGGTACATGGATTCAAGATGATATTATAGAATCTTTTACAATTCTCCATGGTATGGGAAAAGCACACTCAATTGAGAGTTATTTTGATGGTAAACTTGTTGGTGGACTTTATGGCTTAGTTGTAGGAAAAATATTTTGTGGTGAATCAATGTTTGCAGATATGCCAGATGCTTCAAAAGCAGCATATGCTGTGCTTGTAGAACATTTAAAAGAGTGGGGTTATGACTTTATAGATTGTCAAGTTCCAACAGATCATCTTAAAAGTTTAGGGGCAAAAGAGGTTAGTAGAGAATACTTTTTAAATAGGTTAGTAAATGTACATGATGATGTGATAAAGCATAAATGGGAAATAAATATTTAACAGAGGAAAAAGATAAAAGGAGTGATTAAACTAGGCAGCGACCTACATTTCCACACCTGAAAGATGCAGTATTATCAGCGATGAGGGGCTTAGCTTCTGGGTTCGGAATGGGACCAGGCGTTTCC
>Ga0316206_1001119_pt1 | contig 26422 bp, 20 predicted proteins | sample 6monthpyrite_MG_FD_204942 | JGI IMG/M metagenome (GOLD analysis project Ga0316206, IMG submission 204942) | Microbial mat bacterial communities from mineral coupon in-situ incubated in ocean water Damariscotta River, Maine, United States -... | ecosystem: Environmental > Aquatic > Marine >... | reverse complement strand
CTAATCAATCAGGTGTTATGAGAGTAGGAGATACACCTATTTATGCTGGCGATATGTTGGTGCGAAGAGCAACATCGTTACAGCAAACTGATGATGCCAATGTTGCCTGTGTAAGAATCAATTCCAAACAGGCTGATGTTTTGAGATTAAAAGATGTCGAAAAAGTTTGCGTAAAACAAAATGATAAAACAACTGTAATGTCTTTGGTTATAGATGACAGCGTTGCAGATAATAATATAAGTATTCCAGCTGGTTTGATTGAAACGGCTGGTTTGGGTGGCGCTTATAGCGCCATAACTGTGGAAAAAATTTAAGGGTTTGTGGCCATGCTTGAAATGATGCTATCAGTATGGGATTGGATGCCTGAAGCGTTACAGGTATTACTGAAGATTGTTGCGATTGTTGCACCGCTAATGCTGGCTGTTGCTTATACCACTTATGCTGAGCGAAAAATAATCAGTTATATGCAGGTGCGTATTGGTCCTAATCGTGTCGGTCCGCGTGGCTGGCTACAACCGATAGCTGATGCGGTTAAGTTAATGTTCAAGGAAATTGTAATTCCAACGAACGCTAACCGATTCCTGTTCTTAATGGCGCCAATATTGTCGATTGGTCCTTCGTTAGCTGCATGGGCTGTTATTCCTTTTAATGATACTTTGTTATTGTCATCTTTGGATGCAAGTTTACTGTATGTTTTAGCGCTGACTTCAGTTGGTGTTTACGGTGTCATTATCGCGGGCTGGGCTTCAAATTCTAAATACGCAATGATGGGTGCTTTACGATCAGCTGCTCAAATTGTTGCTTACGAAATTGCAATGGGTTTCGCATTAGTTGGCGTGTTAATGGCGGCTGGCAGTCTTAATCTTCAGGAAATAGTAATAAGTCAGCAGGGTAGTGTTGCAACCTGGTTTATCTGGCCTTTATTACCGTTGTTCTTTGTCTATTTTATTTCTGGTGTTGCCGAAACAAACCGTGCGCCGTTTGATGTTGCTGAGGGTGAGTCAGAGATTGTTGCCGGCTTCCATGTTGAATATTCTGGCATGGCGTTTGCTGTTTTCTTCCTTGCTGAATATGCCAATATCATTTTAATTGCTGCACTGACTTCAATTTTATTCCTTGGTGGCTGGTTATCTCCTTTTGAAGGTATGACGGCACTATCTGGAACTAGTTTTGAGTTCTTGATGCAATCAAGTATTGCCTGGTTCCTGATGAAAACATCATTCTTTATTTTCGTTTTCCTCTGGTTAAGAGCAACATTCCCTCGCTATCGTTATGATCAGATCATGCGTCTTGGCTGGAAAGTTTTTATACCTGTGACAATCGTCTGGCTATTTGTAGAAGCGATTATGTTTGTAATGAAAGTCGGACCCTGGTCTGTTTAATAGACGGTGTAGATATATTATGAGACTTGTTAAGCACTATATTCAGAGTTTTACGCTTTTTGAAATGTTCAAAGGCATGATGCTGACCGGGCGTTATCTTTTTGCACGAAAGGTAACCGTGCAGTATCCGGAAGAAAAAACGCCGATGTCGAACCGTTTCAGAGGGTTGCATGCGTTGCGTCGTTATGCGAACGGTGAAGAACGCTGTATTGCTTGTAAGTTGTGTGAGGCTGTTTGTCCTGCGCTGGCTATTACGATTGATTCAGAAGTTCGTGAAGATGGTTCGCGCAGAACAACCCGATATGATATCGATTTGTTTAAATGTATTTTCTGCGGTTTTTGTGAAGAAGCATGCCCGGTTGATTCAATTGTTGAGACACCAGTATTTGAATACCACTTTGAAAAACGTGGTGAACAGATAATGACTAAAGAAAAGTTATTAGCTGTTGGTGATAAATATGAAAATGACATTGCTGCCTGTAAACAAGCTGATGCGATTTACAGATAACAACCATAGATAAGAGAACAAAATAAAAGAGATTATGATATGAGTTTTCAGGAAATTATTTTTTATTTGTTTTCACTGGCGTTACTGTTGTCGGCTGGTGGGGTTGTAATTGCCCGAAACACAATCCATTCGGCACTTTTTCTTGTGTTAACATTTTTCACTACATCAGCGATATGGCTGTTACTTGAAGCTGAGTTTCTCGCTATTACATTGATACTGGTTTATGTCGGTGCGGTCATGGTGTTGTTCCTGTTTGTGGTGATGATGCTTGATGTTAATTTGGCAAGACTTAAAGAAGGTTTTATAAAGTATTTACCTGTTGGTGTTTTGGTTGCATTAGTGATGGCAGCAGAGATGATCATGGTAGTAGGGTCTTCAAAGTTTGGAACCGAAATGTATCCGTTACCAACGCCAAAAGCAGCTGACTACAGTAATACAAAAGATCTCGGATCGGTTCTATATACAGAATATGTTTTACAATTTGAATTGGCGGCGGTTATTTTACTGGTTGCTATCATCGCTGCGATTGCATTAACCATGCGTCGCCGACCTAATACAAAATATCAAACGCCAGGTAAACAAATGATGGTTAAGAAAGCGGACCGTCTGCGTGTTGTCAAAATGGATTCAGAATAAATGAAAACTATAAATAACTGTAAACAAGCAGAGTGTAACAAGGCAGAATTAATATGATTCCTCTTTCCAGTTATCTGACTTTAGCTGCAATTTTATTTGCTATCAGCATTGCCGGTATTTTTCTTAACCGGAAAAATATCATTGTATTGTTAATGTGCGTTGAGCTAATGCTACTTGCAGTTAATATTAATTTTATTGCCTTCTCTCATTTTCTTGGGGATTTGTCAGGGCAGGTGTTTGTCTTCTTTATATTGACAGTTGCAGCAGCAGAAGCTGCTATTGGACTGGCCATACTGGTCGTGCTCTTCAGAAGTCGTAGCACAATTAATGTTAATGATCTGGATACTCTGAAAGGATAAGTCATGCAAAATTTATATTTGGCCATTCCTCTCGCTTCTTTGTTCGGTGCTATCATCGCCGGCTTTTTTGGTAAGAAAATTGGCAGAACCGGTTCACATATTGTCACCATTGCAGGTGTAGCTACTTCATTTGTTCTATCGATGATCGCCTTTAATCACATTGTGTTTGAAGGTGGTGAAATTTTTAACCAGTCTGTTTATACCTGGATGGTCAGTGATGGCATTCGTTTTGAAATAGGTTTCTTAATTGATTCCCTGTCAGTCATGATGATGTGTGTTGTTACCGGTGTTTCTCTGATGGTTCATGTTTATACCATTGGTTATATGCATGATGATCCGGGTTATCAGCGTTTCTTTAGTTATATTTCATTATTTACTTTCTCAATGCTGATGCTGGTCATGTCGAATAACTTCATGCAGTTGTTCTTCGGTTGGGAAGCCGTGGGTCTTGTTTCATATTTATTAATCGGTTTCTGGTTCAAAAAAGACACCGCTATATTTGCCAATATGAAGGCATTCCTGGTTAACCGGGTTGGTGACTTTGGTTTTATTCTGGGTATTGCTGCCATTGTTATGTATACCGGCACACTGGATTACAAAGAAGTTTTTCAACAGGCTGACCAAATTGCCAAACTAAATATCAGTATCTTTGGCGATACAGAATTTGCCCTGATGACGGTTATTTGTATTTTGTTATTTATCGGCGCAATGGGTAAATCAGCGCAGGTCCCATTGCATGTCTGGTTACCAGATTCGATGGAAGGCCCGACTCCTATTTCTGCATTAATACATGCGGCAACAATGGTAACCGCTGGTATCTTCATGGTGGCGAGAATGTCACCTTTATATGAATTATCAGAAACGGCGCTTAGTTTTGTAATGATAATTGGTGCGATCACTGCTTTGTTTATGGGTCTGATTGGTATTGTTCAGAACGATATTAAACGCGTTGTTGCCTATTCAACGTTGTCTCAATTAGGTTATATGACAGTTGCATTGGGTGCTTCAGCTTATTCGGCTGCTGTGTTTCATTTAATGACGCATGCTTTCTTTAAAGCTTTATTATTCCTGGCGGCGGGTTCCGTCATTATGGCAATGCACCATAAGCAGGACATGAGTGAAATGGGTGGTCTGAAAAAATATATTCCCTGGACGTATGGCACTATGTTGATTGGTACGCTGGCATTGATAGGTTTTCCTGGCTTCTCCGGTTTCTTCTCAAAAGATGCGATTATTGAAGCGGTATTACATTCAGAAATCTTTGGATCAGGTTTTGCATCTTTTGCTGTTTTGGCAGGTGTAATTATTACGTCTTTCTATTCTTTCCGACTTTACTTCCTTGTTTTCCACGGCAAAGAAAGAATGGATGATCATACTAAATCTCACATTCATGAAAGCCCCTGGGTTGTAACTGTACCGTTAGTGCTGCTTGCGATACCCTCGATCTTTATCGGCTGGTTTACAATTGAACCAATGTTATTTGGCGATTTCTTCAAAGGAGTCATCACTGTATTACCGCAGCACGATGTGCTTGCACAAATTGGAGAAAATTATCATGGACAGGTTGGCTTTGTGTTACACGGGTTTAAGGGGCCGGCAGTTTGGTTTGCTCTTGTTGGTTTTGTTATGGCCTGGTACTTCTACATGAAAGATCCTCAAGCCGCAGATAAAGTAAAACAGAAAATATTACCTGTATATAACTTACTGATAAATAAATACTGGTTCGATAATGTTTATCAAAAAGTCTTTGCTGAAGGCAGTGTTTCATTAGGTAAAGGGTTGTGGAAAGCCGGTGATATGGGTCTGATTGATGGCTTAATAGTAAATGGAAGTGCACGAGTCGTTGCAATGTGCTCAGCCATCGTTCGTAAAGTTCAGACAGGTTATTTATATCATTATGCCTTTGCGATGATTGTTGGCTTGATTTATTTATTAACTGATTTTGTTTTATTTTAATAAAAAGAATTAAAAATAGGGTACTAACACATGTTTGCTGATTGGCCATTACTTAGTTTGCTTGTCTGGACGCCGATACTCGGGGGGCTGGTGGTCTTGCTCGCCGGAGATCACGGCAATGCGCAGGGAGCAAAAAAACTGGCGCTGATATTTTCGATTGCAACCTTTGTGTTAAGTATTCCACTATTTACAGAGTTTGATACCACAACGTCGGCTATGCAGTTTGTTGAGCGTTACTCCTGGATCAGTACTTTTAATATTAATTATTATTTTGGTGTTGATGGTATATCGATGCCATTAATCATCCTTACTACATTCATTACCGTTATCGTTATTCTTGCTGGCTGGGAAGTTATTAAAACCAAACCATCGCAATACATGGCTGCCTTCCTTATTATGGAAGGTTTAATGATTGCTGTATTCTCTGCGCTGGATGCAATCTTCTTCTATGTGTTCTGGGAAGGCATGCTGATTCCTATGTTCATCATTATCGGCGTCTGGGGTGGTGCAAACCGGGTTTACGCAACAATTAAATTCTTTATATATACGTTCATCGGTTCAGTTTTTATGCTGGTGGCGATGATTTATATGTATTACCAGTCAGGTAGTTTCGATATTTTAGATATGCATAATCTAAAACTATCGATGGATGAGCAGTTCTGGATTTTCCTTGCATTCCTGATGGCGTTTGCCGTTAAAGTGCCAATGTGGCCGGTGCATACCTGGTTGCCTGATGCGCACGTAGAGGCACCTACAGGTGGTTCGGTCATACTAGCGGCCATTATGCTTAAAATCGGTGGTTATGGTTTTATAAGGTTTAGTTTGCCAATTACACCTGATGCCAGTCATATGCTGGACTGGTTAGTGATATTTATGTCATTAACAGCGGTTGTATATATCGGTTTCGTTGCCTTGGTACAAAATGATATGAAAAAGCTGGTGGCTTATTCATCCATTTCGCACATGGGTTTTGTAACACTGGGTTTATTCGTTGTCTTTATGATTTGGGAAAACCCGGCAAACACAGATTTATCTGGCGCGACTCTGGCTGTTGAAGGCGCGATGATACAAATGATTTCTCATGGCTTTATTTCTGCGGCTATGTTCCTTGCAATCGGTGTTCTATATGACCGAATGCATAGTCGAAATATTTCTGATTACGGTGGTGTTGTTAATACAATGCCAACGTTCGTCGCTTTTGCAGTTTTCTTCGCGATGGCGAATGTAGGTTTACCAGGTACTTCAGGTTTTGTTGGTGAATTCATGGTTATACTGGCTAGCTTTAAGGCCAACTTCTGGTTTGCTTTTCTCGCGGCATTAACACTCATTATTGGCGCTGCATATACATTGTGGATGGTTAAACGAGTTTTCTACGGTGATATTGCTAATGACAACGTTGCTAAATTAAATGATTTAAATAGTCGTGAGTTTTTGATTATGTCACTACTCGCGATTGCTGTTTTAGTTTTAGGCTTGTGGCCTGCACCGGTGATCGATGTGATGCATGCATCGGTTGATAATTTGTTACACCATATTGCTGTTTCCAAGCTTTAAAAGGTTGATGTTATGACGTTGGACGCTCTAAATATTTCAATTGCCTGGCCAGAGATTTTTTTGTTGTCGATGACCTGCTTATTGCTAGTGATAGATGTTTTTCTTGATCAGGCAAAACGTAACGCTTCTTACTTAATTGCTCAGTTTAGTTTACTGGGTACACTGGTATTGACCTGGGTAAATATGACAGGTCAGCGTGCCGAAGCTTTTAATGGTACGTTTGTATCAGATCCGCTGGCTGATGTACTGAAAATATTTATTTGTATCGTCGTTGCTCTGGTTTTTGTTTATTCAAGAGACTACCTGAAAGACCGTAATATATTTAAAGGTGAATTTTACGTTTTAGGTTTGTTTGGTGTGCTCGGCATGATGATTATGGTGTCATCAAACCACATGCTGACTTTATACATGGGTCTTGAACTGCTTTCTCTGTCGTTATACGCAATGGTCGCATTTAATCGCGACTCGGGCGCATCGGCTGAAGCCGCAATGAAATATTTTGTTTTGGGTGCAATCGCATCCGGCATGTTGTTATACGGTATATCCATTATATATGGTGTGACCGGTAGCCTGAATATCCCTGAAATTGCCGATAGTCTGGTTAAACAGCCTGAAATGAATATTGGTTTAATCTTTGGCCTGGTGTTTCTGGTTGTTGGCTTGGCTTTTAAGCTGGGTGCGGTTCCGTTTCATATGTGGGTCCCAGATGTCTATCACGGTGCTCCAACAACCGTTACCAGTTATATTGCCAGTGCACCAAAAATTGCCGGCTTTGCCATTATTATTCGTGTATTGGTGGAAGGGCTTGGAGCGCTTCAAAGTGACTGGCAAGGTATGCTGATTATTTTGGCAGTGCTTTCTTTAGCGGTTGGTAATGTTATTGCAATCGCCCAGACAAACCTGAAGCGCATGCTGGCTTACTCTACAATCTCGCATGTCGGTTTTATCTTATTGGGCTTACTGGCTGGTACCAAAGCAGGTTACTCCAGTGCAATGTTCTATATTCTGGTGTACTCATTAATGACACTGGGTGGCTTCGGCGTTATTTTATTGCTTGCTCGTGCCGGTTTTGAGTCAGAAGAACTGGATGATTTTAAAGGGCTTAATCAGCGCAGTCCCTGGTTTGCCTTTATGATGTTGATCTTTATGTTTTCGATGGCAGGTGTTCCTCCAACTGTAGGCTTCTGGGCAAAATTGTCTGTGTTGAGTGCGGTGGTTGATGTGAATATGCTTTGGCTGGCACTTATTGGCGTGTTCTTCTCAATAATTGGTGTTTACTATTACCTCAGAGTCATCAAGCTGATGTATTTTGATGAGCCGGTCAGTGAATTTTCTATTGATAATACAATTGAAATGAAAGTTGCTTTAAGTTTTAATGGCATGATCATATTAATACTGGGGGTATATCCAGGTGCTCTTATGTCACTATGCTTCTCGGTGTTTAATTAATCTTTCCAGTTTCAATCTTAAAGTAGATTTATGAATAATGATTTTATTGTCTGGGGGCTGCTAGCTGTAGCTCTCATCTTGGCCAATTGGCCTTTTATTAGTAACCGCATGTATTTAGTTAAACAGATTGAAGAGGGCAAGAAAAAGCCTGTTTATATCCGTTTGATTGAATGGCTAGTCTTGTATTTTGCAGTTGGTTTGCTTGCTTTAGTGTTCGAGAACAAAATGAACGGGCAAATTCATGTACAGGACTGGGAGTTTTACGCTGTAACCGTCTTTATGTTTATGGTTTTGGCGCTGCCAGGATTTATTTATCGCTATACCTTCTTAAAGTAGAAATACGGCTTGCTTTTTGTCGTTAACTCAGTAGAATACGCGACTTGATTGATGCGGGGTGGAGCAGTCTGGCAGCTCGTCGGGCTCATAACCCGAAGGTCGTAGGTTCAAATCCTACCCCCGCTACCACTTTTGTAAGACCTCGTTATTACGAGGTTTTTTTATTTGTGCTATGTTGTTTTCTATTAAAACAGAGCACTAGTATAATGGGCCTTAGTGGCCTATTTTTATTTGTAGATTAGAAACAGGAATTTATGCTTCAGAATAACGATGCTCTGTGGGAAATGGTTGAGCCGGTAGTCACCGGTCTGGACTATGATCTTGTTGAAATTGAGTATCTTAGTCAGGATGGCATGAATATCTTGCGGATTTATATCGATCAGGAAGCTGGTATAACTGCTGATGACTGTGGCAAAGTTAGCCTGCAGTTGAGTGCCTTGTTTGATGTGGAAGAGCCAGTACGCTCTCGATATAATCTTGAAGTATCATCGCCGGGAATCGACAGACCTTTGCGTAAACAGTCTGATTTTGAACGATTTGCCGGTAATAGAATAAAAGTTAAAATGACCATGCCAGTTGGCCTGGAAAATAGACGAAATTTTACGGGTACATTAATCGGTGTTGAAGCCGATAAGGCTAAAATTGAGGTAGATGGTGAAGAATATGAATTACCAATTGCTGCAATTGAAAAAGCCCGAATTGTGCCTAAGTATTAACCCGGTTCAGAGTGGATCTCGGTAATGAACAAAGAAATCTTATACGTCGTTGATGCTGTCTCTCACGAAAAGGGAGTGGACAAAGAAATAATTTTTGGTGCAATTGAGTCAGCTTTGGCTCAGGCAACCAAGAAACGACATCGTGCTGATATTGTAGCTCGTGTTTGCATTGATCGTGAATCTGGAGAATACGAAACATTCCGCCAGTGGGAAGTTATCGATCTTGCAGAAACTGAAACGGGTATGCTGGAATTTCCAACACGTGAAATCACACTGGAAGCGGCGCAGGTAGAAAATCCTGAGATCCAGCCCGGTGAATTCATCGAAGATGAAATAGATTCTGTTGAATTTGGCCGTATTGCTGCACAGACGGCTAAACAGGTTATCGTACAAAAAGTTCGTGAAGCTGAGCGCCAGCATGTGGTTGAAGCTTATTTAGATAAAGTTGGCGAATTGATCATGGGTGTGGTTAAACGAGTCGAACGAGGCAATGTTTATCTGGATCTGGGTAATAATGCAGAAGCGTTTATCCCAAGAGAAGAATTAATTCCACGCGAGCAAATTCGTCCTGGTGACCGTGTTCGTGGTTATCTGAAAGAAGTTCGTGAAGAAACACGCGGGCCACAATTATTTGTTAGTCGTACTGCGCCTGAATTCCTGATTGAATTATTTAAACTCGAAGTACCAGAAGTAGGTCAGGGACTTATTGAGATTTTGAGTGCTGCTCGTGACCCGGGTGCGCGCGCTAAAATCGCCGTGTTATCTAAAGATGCTCGACTTGATCCTGTTGGTGCTTGCGTTGGTATGCGTGGTTCTCGAGTTCAGACAGTGTCTAATGAGCTGTCTGGTGAACGTGTTGATATTATTTTATGGGATGAAAATCCTGCGCAATACGTTATCAATGCCATGTCACCAGCTGAAGTGCTTTCAATCGTTGTAGAAGAAGAATTACACAGCATGGATGTTGCTGTGGCTGAAGACAAGCTGTCTCAGGCTATTGGTCGTGGTGGTCAAAACATCCGACTGGCTTCTCAGTTAACTGGCTGGGAACTTAATGTGATGACAGAAGAGCAGGCAGCTGAAAAGAGCGAAAGCGAAACAGCATCTGTACTTAAAGTCTTCATAGAAAGTCTTGATGTTGATGAAGAAGTGGCGGCTATTTTAGTTGCAGAAGGCTTCAGTAATGTCGAAGAGGTGGCTTATGTACCTGAGTCTGAGTTAATTGAAATTGAAGAATTTGATGAAGATATTGTCGCTGAACTTCGTGGCCGTGCCCGTGACTGGTTATTAACCAGTGCTATTGCCAGTGAAGAAAAACTAAGTGATGTTCAGCCAGCTGATGACTTGCTGGCAATGGAAGGAATGGACGATAAATTAGCGCATGCCCTTGCCGGTATCGGTGTTGCTACTATGGATGATCTTGCAGAGCAGTCTATTGATGAACTGATGGTCATTGATGAGATGGATGAAGAACGAGCTGGCGAATTAATTATGACTGCGCGTAAACCGTGGTTTGAAAACGAAGATGCTGAATAAACGCGACTGGAGATGTGACTAATATGTCAGAAGTGACTGTCAAACAACTTGCCAAAACTGTCGGTACTTCAGTTGAGCGACTGCTAGAGCAGTGTAAAGAAGCTGGTTTAAAAATCGATAATGAAAGTACAGCGATCAGCGATGATGATAAAGCTCAGTTATTAAGCTTTTTGCGTAATATACATGGTAAAAAAGAAAGTGATTTAGGTAGCGGTAAGAAAATCACACTTAAACGCAAAAGCGTTAGTGAACTAAAGGTTAGCGGCGGTGGTACTGCTGGCAGAGGCGCGAAAACAGTTAGTGTTGAAGTACGCAAAAAACGTACTTACGTTAAACGTAGCGATGCTGTTGATAGCGAGCAGGAAGAGCTAAACAAACTGGTTGAAGAAAAGAACCAGCGACTTGAAGAAGAACGAATTCAGTCAGAAGTTTCTGCTACCAAAAAAGCAGAACTGGCAGCAGCTAAAAAAGCGGAAGAAGAAGAGCAAGCTCGTAAAAAAGCGGAAGTTGATTCTGTTAAAGAAGCTGAAGCTAAAAAGCGTGAAGAAGCAGATCGTAAAGCTGAAGAAGAACGAATTAAGAAAGAAGCTGATCAGAAACGTGCAGATACTGAAGCAAAGTCTCAGGCTGATACACGTAAGAAAGCGAAAAAGCCTAAGAAAGCGTCTGGTTCTGATGGTGGTGATCGCAATCAGATTCATGTTGCTAAGGGCAAGCATGGTAAGCGTAAGAAGAAAGGGCCGGCTGCACGATCAGTTCAGACTGGTGAGCCTGGTAAGCACGGTTTTGAAAAACCAGTTGCGCCAGTCGTTCGTGAAGTAGAAATTTCTGACACTATTACGGTTTCTGATTTAGCGTCGCGTATGTCAATAAAAGCATCTGAAGTGATTAAGGTCATGATGAAAATGGGCGTTATGGCGACCATTAACCAGGTGATCGATCAGGAAACTGCAATCCTCGTGACTGAAGAAATGGGTCATAAGGTTAAAACAGTCAGCGAAGGCGAGCGTGAAGCTGAATTATTATCTCATCATGGTGATGATGCAGAGTATGAAAGTGTACAGCGTCCACCTGTAGTGACCATCATGGGGCATGTCGATCACGGTAAAACGTCATTACTGGATTATATTCGTGAGTCTACTGTTACTACTGGTGAGGCCGGTGGTATTACACAGCATATCGGCGCTTATCATGTTGAAACCGATAAAGGTGTCATCAGTTTCCTTGATACGCCGGGACATGCTGCCTTTACATCAATGCGTGCACGCGGTGCACAGGCAACAGATGTTGTTATCCTCGTGGTAGCTGCAGATGATGGCGTGATGCCACAAACCGTTGAAGCTGTTCAGCATGCTAAAGCGGCTGGCGTGCCTTTAATTGTTGCGGTAAACAAAATTGATAAAGAAGACGCAGATCCTGAGCGTGTTAAAAATGAATTAAGTGCTCATGAAGTTATCCCTGAAGACTGGGGTGGCGAAAACATGTTTGTGCACGTCTCAGCAAAAACTGGTGAAGGCATAAAAGAATTACTTGATGCGATTTCTCTGCAGGCTGAGTTACTTGAGTTAACAGCCCGTAAAGACGGTAAAGCGAAAGGTACAGTTATCGAAGCCTCTCTGGATAAAGGTCGTGGTGTTATGGCGACTGTACTGGTTCAGGAAGGTACATTAAGAAAAGGCGATATCTTATTAGCGGGTCAGGAATACGGTCGTGTTCGTGCAATGTTCGATGAGAACGCGCAGCCTGTTGATGAAGCAGGCCCATCGATTCCAGTTGTTGTACTTGGATTATCGGGTACACCTTTGGCAGGTGATGATGCTTTAGTCGTTGAAGATGATCGTAAAGCTCGTGAAGTTGCTGAGATGCGCTACCATAAAGAGCGTGACGTACGTCTTGCTGCTCAACAACAAGCTAAGCTTGATTCCATGTTTGATAACATGGGTGCAGACGAAATTAAAATTTTAAATGTACTTGTTAAAGCAGATGTTCAGGGTTCACTTGAAGCTATTAAAGATTCTTTGATGAAACTTTCTTCCAGTAATGATGAAATTGGTGTTGTTATTGTAGGTAGTGGAGTTGGTGGAATTACTGAAACTGATGTTACTTTAGCGGCTGCTTCAAATGCTGTTGTTTTAGGTTTTAATGTACGAGCAGATGCTGCTGCTCGAAGAGCTGTTTCCGAGCGTGATGTAGATCTGCATTATTACAGTGTCATTTATGACTTAATCGATCAGGTTCGTGCATCATTGACAGGCATGCTTGATGCGAGATACGAAGAGAAGATCATTGGTCTTGCTGAAGTTAAAGATGTCTTTAAGTCTCCTAAATTTGGTTCTGTTGCGGGTAGTATCGTTACGGAAGGTTTGGTTAGACGTGATCAGCCAATCCGCGTACTGCGTGAAAACGTGGTTATTTACGAAGGTGAGCTGGAATCATTACGTCGTTTTAAAGATGATGTAAATGAAGTCCGCAGTGGTACTGAGTGTGGTATTGCCGTTAAAAACTATACCGATGTGCGTCCTGGAGATCAGATTGAGGTCTTTGAGCGTGTTGAAGTTAAACGTAGTTTAGATGCCTAAAGATTTTACTCGCACCCAGCGTCTGGGTGAGCAGATTCGCAGAGAACTTTCTGTGCTCGTTCAAAATGAAGTAAAAGACCCAAGGGTGTCCATGGTGTCTTTTACTGCAATAAAATTAAGTCGTGATTTAAGTCATGCGACTGTTTATTGCACGCTCATGAACAAAGACGATAAAACTGAAACAATACAGGCTTTAAATCGCGCATCTGGTTTTCTTCGTAAGAAACTGGCAGCTGAAATTAATGCCCGTATCGTACCTGCGCTTAAATTCGTCTACGACGAAAGTCTTGAGCGTGGTACCCATCTAACAGAACTTATTAATGCGGCTCGTAAAGATGATGCTGACAAAGGTCTGATAGATGATGAACCTTCTGAATAGTTAATATCTTACCTCTGAAAATTTCTATAGAGTTGTTATATGTCTCGCCGTAAAGCCCGTGGCCGACCAGTTACCGGAATCGTGTTATTAGATAAACCGCTGGGGATGAGCTCCAATAAAGCGTTACAGATTGTTAAACGTTTATTTGATGCTGCAAAAGCAGGTCACACGGGTAGTCTTGATCCCTTAGCAACAGGCATGTTACCTATTTGTCTGGGTGAAGCGACTAAGGTTTCTCAATATTTGCTTGAAGCAGATAAGGTATATCAGGTTAGTTTTAAGCTGGGTGAACGAACAGCAACCGGTGATGCTGAAGGTGGGGTGATTGAGACAATGCCGTTTGAGCAAATCACTGAAAAGCATATTAAGAAATGTTTGCCAGAGTTTTTAGGTGATACTGAGCAAGTGCCACCAATGTATTCGGCGCTTAAACATGATGGCCAGCGTTTGTATGAGCTGGCTCGTCAAGGTATTGAAGTTGAGCGTAAATCTCGACCGGTACATATTAGTAAGATTGAGTTATTGTCGTTTGATCAGGGCATTGTTGAATTAAAAGTCTCTTGTTCAAAAGGTACATATATACGAACACTGGCTGAAGATATCGCGGTCAAACTTGGAACCGTGTCATACGTCACACGACTTCATCGATTAGAAGTCGGTAGTTTTCATGGCTTTCCAATGGTCACACTGGAACAGCTAGAGGCAGCTAAAGAGGAAGGTAATATCCAGTTAGATAAAAAGCTTTTGCCACTGGATATCGGTATACAAAATATACCTGAAGTACGCTTGAATGATGATTTATCGTATTACCTGCGTTTGGGGCAGGCAGTACAGGTACCTAAAGCACCGACCGAAGGATTGGTTCGTTTATATGACGCTAAACGTTTTCTCGGAATTGGCCAAATTCAGGATGATGGTCTGATTGCGCCCAAGCGTTTAATGAATACACAGAGCTAAATTATTCATCGTGACTGCCATAAATGCTCGATTTTGTTAAAGATTTAATAAATTTACAGATTTTTATGCAGAAAGTGCCTAAAAATCAAAAACATGTTTTGCCATGCTTTAATATCGTGGTAAAATCCTTCGATTCAGAATCCAGCTATAATTGTTCAGGAGTATCAATCAATGGCATTAACCAGCGCCGATAAGGCCGAAATCGTAAAGTCTTACCAGACTGTTGAAGGTGATACAGGTTCACCAGAAGTTCAGGTGGCATTATTAACTGCACGTATCACTGACCTGACTGGTCACTTTCAGAGCCACAAGCATGATCATCACTCACGTCGTGGTTTGTTAAAGCTGGTTAATCAGCGCCGTAAATTACTGGATTACCTAAAAGGTAAGAGCCAGGAGCGTTACAAAGGTCTTATTTCTAGCTTAGGGCTTCGCCGCTAAAAATTTTGCAAGGGCTGTTTTGCTGGTATGAGCCCTGGTGACGGGGCTCAGTTGTAAAACAGCCCCACACCAAGGACATACCAGTGAATCCAATTACAAAAACTTTTCAATACGGTGACAATACTGTCACTTTATCAACTGGTGAGATCGCACGCCAGGCATCAGGTTCAGTATTCGTAGATATGGACGGCACCGTCGTTCACGTTACGGCTGTTGCTGTTAAAGAAGAAGTTGCAGGTCGTGACTTTTTTCCTCTGACCGTTAATTATCAAGAAAAGACTTATGCAGCCGGTAAAATTCCGGGTGGTTTCTTCAAGCGCGAAGGTCGTCCTAGCGAAAAAGAAACACTGACTAGTCGTTTAATCGATCGTCCGATTCGTCCATTATTCCCTGAAGGTTTCACTAACGAAGTGCAAATTATTGCTACCGTTATGTCTCTGAATCCTGAAATTGACCCAGATATCGGTGCTTTGATTGGTGCTTCTGCTGCTTTAGCGATCAGTGGCGCTCCTTTCAATGGTCCAATTGGTGCTGCACGTGTTGCATACATCAATGATGAATATGTTTTAAACCCTACCTATGCACAACTTGAAGATTCAAAGCTTGATCTGGTTGTTGCTGGTACTTCAGATGCTGTTCTGATGGTTGAATCAGAAGCTGATCAGTTATCTGAGCAAGTCATGCTTGACGCTGTTATGTATGGTCATGAGCAGTTACAAACTGTAATCACGGCTATCAGCGAATTAGCTCAGGAAGTGGGTACACCAGCCTGGGATTGGACTGCTGCTGCTTCTAATACTGCATTAGAAGATGCTATTGCTGATTTCGCGACTGCAGATCTAACTAAAGCTTATCAAATTGCTGAAAAACTGGATCGTTATGCAGCGGTTGGTATTGTTCGTGATGCTACAGTTGCAAAACTGGCTTCTGATGACTGGTCTGCTGATGAAATTAGCACTGTATTCCATGAGCTGGAAGGCAAAATCGTACGTAGCCGAATCATTGCTGGTGAAAAGCGTATCGATGGCCGTAATACGGATGACGTTCGTAAAATTACTGTACGTACTGGTATCTTACCTCGTACACACGGTTCAGCTTTATTCACACGTGGCGAAACACAGGCGTTAGTTGTAACAACTTTAGGTACTGACCGTGATGCTCAAATTATTGATGCATTAGAAGGTTCACGTCGTGATCCATTTATGCTGCATTATAACTTCCCTCCATTCTCTGTTGGTGAGGCAGGTCGAGTTGGTAACCCAGGTCGTCGTGAAATTGGTCATGGTCGTTTAGCTAAGCGCGGCATCATGGCATGTATGCCTAATCAAGAAGAATACCCATATGTAATTCGTGTTGTATCTGAGATTACAGAATCAAACGGTTCAAGCTCAATGGCTTCAGTTTGTGGTACTTCTTTGTCGTTAATGGATGCAGGTGTGCCATTGAAAGCTCCAGTTGCAGGTATTGCAATGGGTCTGATCAAAGAAGGTGATAAATTTGCGGTTCTAACTGATATCTTAGGCGATGAAGATCACTTAGGTGATATGGACTTTAAAGTTGCGGGTACAGTGAACGGTGTTAATGCACTGCAGATGGATATCAAGATTGAGGGTATTACTCGTGAAATCATGGATCAGGCATTGGTTCAGGCAAAAGCTGCACGTTTATCTATTCTTGATGACATGAACAAGGTTATTTCAGAAGCTCGTACAGATATGTCAGAGTATGCGCCTCGTTACGTTAGCATTAAGATTAACCCAGATAAAATTCGCGATGTCATTGGTAAAGGTGGTGCTGTTATCCGCTCAATTACTGAAGAAACTGGCGCTAGTATCGATATCGATGATGAAGGTAATATCAAAATTGCTTCTGCTGATTTGGCGGCTGCTGAAGAAGCAAAAATTCGTATTGAACAGATTACATCTGATGCTGAAGTAGGCAAAGTTTACAACGGTACTGTTAAGAAAATAATGGACTTCGGTGCATTTGTTGAAATTTTACCAGGCAAAGATGGTTTGGTACATATTTCACAGATTAGTGAAGAACGTGTTGAAGCAGTAACTGATAAATTGAAAGAAGGTGAGACTGTACAAGTTAAAGTTCTTGAAATTGATAAGCAAGGCCGTATTCGTTTGAGTATGAAAGCGGTAAATGAAACTGCAGATGCTTAATTAAAAGTTTTTTGTTTCAATAAAAAAAAGAGGCTTTAAGCCTCTTTTTTTATGTCCGAAGAAAAAGCTTTCTACTGAAACTTATTCTTCATCTGTTTCTTTTTGTTTTACCTGAATGTCGTATTTTTCTAACAGTGTATACAAAGTTGGTCGGGTAATGCCGAGTAGTCTGGATGACTGAGCAATTTTCCCGTGGCAATGATTTAATGCACGTAATATTGCATGCCTTTCAGCATTTGCTCGAACTTCACGAAGATTAAAAGGCATGATTTCTTCTTCATTACCTGTCGCAAGATCAAGGTCTTCAGCCGTAATGTATTGGCCATTTGCCATAATCACGGCACGCTTAATTTTATTGACCAGTTCACGGACATTTCCCGGCCAGATATGTTGTTCTATTGCTTGTAGCGCTTCATCATTAAATCGTTTTTTGGTTGTGCCCTGCGTGCTGGCAATAGATTCAAGTAATGAGTTAGCAATAATGACCGCATCTCCCTGGCGCTCATGTAGCGCTGGAACATCAATTATTATTTCACTGAGTCGGTAGAATAAATCTTCACGGAACTGACCTTCGCTAATCAGTTTGCGTAAGTCCTGATGTGTTGCACAGACAACTCGAACATCGACCGGAATTTCCTGAGTGCCACCTACGCGTTCAATGCATCTTTCTTGTAGAAAGCGCAGTAGTTTAGCCTGAAGTGCAGGAGGCATGTCCCCAATTTCATCCAGAAATAAAGTACCTGTATCTGTTATCTCAATTTTACCTTTTTTCAGTGCGTGGGCGCCGGTAAAAGCGCCTTTTTCATGACCAAATAATTCACTTTCAAGTAAGTTTTCTGGTATTGCGGCACAGTTGATTGCAGAAAATGGTGTGTCTGAACGGTTACTTGCTGTATGAAGTGCCTTGGCAATTAGTTCTTTGCCTGTTCCGGTTTTACCAAGTATTAAAGTTGTTATATCTGATGGCGCAACTTTTTCGATGGTTTGAATAATGTTAAGCATTTCAGGTGCGGATGTAATAATGCCGAAATTATTATTACGCGCTTTATTTTTTTCGTATTCTCTGGTTTGTTGCTCTAACTTAGCAAGTTTAAAGGCGCGTTCAACAACAAATAGTAGTGTTTCGGCATCGACAGGTTTTTGATAAAAGTCATATGCACCCATGCCGATGGCCTTAACAGCATTTTCTTTTTCTTCACGGCCAGTGATGATGATTATTTTAGTATTCGGCGCTAGTGCAAGTATTTCTTCCAGTAACTTGAAACCTTCAGTAGAACCGCCAGGGTCAGGAGGTAAGCCAAGGTCAAGTGTGACAACAGCAGGTTCAAATCGTCTTAAGGCGGTAAGAGCTGATTTATTGTCCTCAGCAATCACAACTTCAATGTCTTCACCAAAACACCATTTCATCTGGCTTTGTAAGCCAGGGTCATCTTCAATAACTAAAAGAGTACGTTTTTTTGCTTTCACAATTTATTCCTGCTTGTAAATAGGCAAAGTGATTATAAAAGTTGTGCCTTTACCAGTCTGGCTTTCAACATTTATATCACCCTTAGCTGTACGTATGTATTGTCTGCATTGATAAACACCAATACCCATACCTGATAATCCTTTTGTACTGCTAAATGGTTTAAACAGGCTGTTTTTAATAAATGTTTGATCCATACCACTGCCATTATCGGTTATTTTTATTGATACTATTCGGTCAGCGGCAGTTACTTCTATTTTAATATAACCGTCGTCAGATGTCGCTTCCTGTGCATTTTTAATTAGATGAGTGATTGCTGAGTGTATCTGTTCTTTTGAAGCATTAATGATTACGTCATTTGTTGGGAACTCTGTAATTTCAGGTACAGGGTGATTGTTATTGTGTTCATTAACAAGTTCAAAGAGCATGGCTTTTAGGTCTAATTCATGTATTTCATCAGCAGAGGTCTCTCGTTTTAGTTGCTTGAGTAGGCCTTGCATTTTATTGACACTATGCTCGGTAGTTTTAATCATGTCATCGATAAAAGCAGGGTTGGTTTTATGTTGTTCAGCATTTTTCACCATAAGAGAGAGCTGAGAGACAACGGTTTTAATATCGTGAATTACAAAAGCTGACATTTGATTATATGCTTCAAATTGCCTTGATTTTGCCAGTGCTTCACTATCCAACATTTGTGCTAATGCGCTGGCTGCCTGATGGCCTGAAATTTTCAGAATATCATAATCTTCCCAGTTGAAATCAAAGTGGGCATGCGAATGAGAGAGTACTATAAAACCGACTAAATCAGATTGTATGTTTAACGGTATAATTAACCATGCATTAGGTAAAGAGAGGATAGTGTTTGGAAGGACTAATTCAGGGTAGTGTTTTTGATCCTCTTTGTATTCATCTATATTGATAATCCAGTTTTTATCTTTTAAATATAAAATAAAGTTTTGCTCATCAATATTAGGCTGAAGGTACTCCCAGTTTGCATCATGGTCTTCGGTATAGATATAAATATTATCTTCATTTTTAATCCATATACCTCCACCAGTACTATTAACAAGTGAACCAATTCTTCTTAATGCACGGAATGCTAACTTATCATCTTGATGTTCAATAAATAACGCTTTTGTCATTGATACCCATTCATGACGATAGTCATAGTGGTAACGGAAAAAATGACGGCTAATATAAACGGTAAGTTTGGCTCTCATTTGTCGCGACATAATGAGGACAAAAAATGCCAGGATGGCCCCTATAAAAAATATTGTTTGTAACAGGCTTCCCCATTCTCCACCAGTTACTTTAATGTAGTAGCCAGCTGTTGCCATTAACAGTAGATAAAGGCCTGAAATAATTAACGTACCCGTATGAAAAACAACACGACGTGAAATATTAAGTTTTAATCTCCAGACTGGGTTTCTGGAAATAGTTATAAAGAGAAGGGGTACGATAAAGATTTGAACAAACCCTCTTGCGGTTAGCAGAGATTCTTCAATCTGATTAAATAAAAGGGCATCACTGAACATGAAAAAGTCGTAAGCAAACATACTTCCTATTGCCAGACATAGGAATTTGATATTCCAGAGCCGATCCTTGTGAGTATTACGCATTACCTGCTCAACTAGGGCGAGTCCCATAATTGATAATATTGTTAAGCAAATTAAGTAAAATTTGGCTCCATAAATAAAACTGAGTTGGTCAACCGATAAAAGAGGTCGAGTAATTGAAACTGAGAGCAGGATTGCGTTGATGGTAATTGCTGTAAGTGTTAATGAAAGTAATATTTTATTGCGAACGAGTTTCTGATGGCTTGCGGTATATAGAACAGAAAGTAAAACTGCAATCCATGATGCATACTTAATTATTTCGAGTGTCTGATGTACGACTACATCAAATAAATCATATTTAATTTGAGTGGCAAGTGTGATGAACCATAAACATGTAATAAATGCAGCAAAAGCAATTAACTTATTAGATATGCCAGTTTTAATATTTGGGAGGGAACGAAAGAATAGCGCGAAATAAAGTATGGCTGCAGAATAATAACTGATTAAGCTAATGCTTTGATCCATTAGAAGAGGTCTGTTTATTTATATAGTTAATATTATTGTAGCAAAAAAAAACCGCCATGTAGGCGGTTTTTCTAGGGCTAAACTAGTTAATTGAGTTTAGCTTTTTCTTTTTAATTGAGACAGGCTAAAACCTAATAGGCCAAGTCCTAATAATGCTAGTGTAGATGGCTCAGGAACATCAATGTTATCAATTCCAATTACACCACCTGTTGCTGTTACAAATTCTACTGACTGGAGACCAAACAAATTAAATTCATGATTAGTAAGAGTAGAAGTTAGTGAAATGTTATGGGAAGAGTCTGTTGTACCATCAAGAAATGTAGCAATAACATTTACTGATCCACCAAGACCTATGAAGTCGGCGTCGAATAGGTCGAAAGATGTCGTTCCATCAGGGGTTAAAGTAAACAGAGTTCCGGGTGCAAAGTTGATAGCGGTTGCAGTATCTCCATCAGTAAAGACGAAGTCACTGAAGTTGATCTGTCCGTAGCTAGTTACTTGGCCAGAGCTTAAGTCATTGAAATCTAGAATAGTGTGTCCGTCACTATCAATGGTGATCGCATTTGCATTAATAGCAAAAAGGCTAAACAAGAATAGTGCTGAAAGTTTTTGTATTTTAGTTTTCATTTGTACAACCTGCTAAATTAAGTATATGTGGATATATAAGCATATAGCATGCCATATTTAATTTTCTATATAAAACAAAGGGTTGTGGTAATGCAGAATGTGATTGATGATGTTTTGTTAAAAACTCTGACATAAATATTAATCTATATAAAGAAAGGTTATTAATACTTGATAAACAAGTACTAGCGATAAAAGATAATGTTTAAGCGTATAAACTAGCACTGTAAATTTATATTTTGATATTAAGAGAATAATTTGTGTAAAAAGACTCGACAATAATCTCTTTTATTACAATATCTAAATTATATTCAGCAAATTTAATAAAATTGTCATTTTAAATTCTTAATGTCATCAGCTTTACCTGATGCGATTAATGCCTTTGTAAGGTGCTCTTTGATTTGAGGATCTGAGGTTTCCTGATAAGCACGCTTCAAAAGCGGCATTCCTTTATCATAATCTTTAAGTTGATTTACGTATATCCAGCCAACAGTATCAAGAATAGCGGGATTGTTGGGTGAGTTAGCTAATGCTTTCTTCGCAGTACTCAGAGCTTTGTCGTTATTTGAGTCGTGGTAGACGTTCGCAAGATTATTTAATATAACGATATTTTCAGGATTCTTCTTAAGCAGGTTTTCAAGTGTAGTTGTAGCTTTTGTGTACTGTTTGTCCTGATACAAGCTTAACGCATATGAAATCTGAACTTTCAGATTATCCTTGTGTTTTTTGGCGAGTTCATCCCAAGCTTTAAAGGCATCTCTACCTTGATTGTTTTTCTTAAATGCCAGTGCAATCTTATTAGCAAGTTCTATATTCTGGTGTTTTTGCCAGGCTTTCTTTAGTGATGTTATTGCTGCCGCATATTGAGCGTTTTTAAAGTAATAATTTGCTTGAATTTCATAAGGAGCATGTGAGTCAGGCACATTCGCTTTTAAAAATTCAGTAGCTCTTAACATTTTATCTTCCATATTCTGATTAAGATATGAAGTAGCCAGAATTACGTGAGCAGGAATATTTTCTGGTTGAATAGAAATTGCATGATTTGCATGCCTGATAGCAGTATTGAAATCTTTTTCAAGAAGACTTAATCGGCCTAATTCTATATGACCTGTGGTGCTCTCTGGGTTTAATGAATTAACAATATTGTAAGTTGCTTTAGCTTCTTCATGGTTTTTCAGAGCAATTTGCGCTTTGGCTTTAAATAAATAAACCTGAGGATTTTTATTATCTATTTTAGTTACATCCTCAATAGCCGCGAGTGCCATTTTTGGTTTATTAATATTTAAGTATAGTTGAGTAAGTGCCAACCGCGGACTTACATGTTTAGGTTTTTTTGCAATAACTGAGAGGAGTGTGGTTAGTGATTTGTCTGTAAAACTACTATCGATACTTAATTTTAAAAGCAGTGATAACGCCTGTGCGCTATCTGGCTGTGTATGAAGGACAATAGCGATTTTTTGAAGAGCGTTAGATTTTTTATTTTCAGATAGCTCATAGCTCGCCATATTAAGGTTTGCAATTCGATTGCTAGGATTCAGGTTGATGACTTTTTGAAACAGAGTCTTTGCCTTACTGTGCTGACCGCTTTCTTGTTCAAGTGATGCCATAACATTTAAAGCTGTTGTACTTTTTGGTGTTTCATTCAGCCATTTTTTTGTAACTCTTTTGGCATTGCTAATGTCATTAGCCGCAGTGTAAGCTCTAACAAGTGAAAACTTTGCCTGAACAGACGATGGTTTAATTTTAAGTGCCTGATTTGCGGATTCTTTAGCTTTTCTATGATCTTTTTTGAGTAAGTATGCTCTTGATAAATGTGAGTGATAACTGGAATCGTTGGATGAGATATTAATTGCTTTATTTAGAGAGGCAATACTTTTATCAGCATCATTCTTTAATAAATACGCTAATCCTTGTAAGGCATGAAGATCAGCGTCATCAGAATGTGATTTCAGGAGTTCTGAAGTTATTTGTATAGCTTCACTTGTTTTGTTTAATTTGATTTTTGTTAACACTAATACTTTTTTGCTTCGTAGTGGAGAGTTTTCATCATTAGAAAATTTAGTCAGGTATTCATCGGCTTCAGAGTAATTGCCTTTCTGAAAATTTATAAGTCCTAAAATAATTCCGCTTGGTTTGTGCCGAGGGGCTTGGTCTAATACATCGTGGAAGGCTTTTTCCGCCTCATTGATATCAACATTCTTTGAAATTAAAGCCATAGCGTCATTGTATGAGGCTTGTGCTTTTCCCGGTTTGGATTGTGCCAAATAGTTACTGTAGGTAAAGGATTCCTGAATTTTTCCTTGAGCAACAAGTGTTTTAGCAAGCATATCGATAGCAGCATATTTTTCTGCAGTTAAAGTGTCGTACCTTTCTACTTCGATCATTGCCCGAGATAAAACCGTTTCAGCTTCCCTGTGTTGATTTTGAAGGATAAGGATCTGAGCCTGCCAGAGTAGTGTTTTAATGTCTGTAGGAGCTACTTTTATAGCCAAATCAGTGTATTTTTTAACTTCATCCAGTTGTTTTAATGATAAAGCTGATTTAGCGACACCTAAAATAATGTCAACGTTATTTGTATTTTTTTTGAGTATATTTAGATAAAGTTTTTTTGCTTCTTCAGGTTTTTTGGTGGCTAATAATAGTTCTGCCTGCAAGGATTCGTATTCAGTCTGGTCTGTAATTTTCGATGCGTCAATCTCATCAATTGCGTTCTGTGCTGAAAATAGTTTGTTTTGAACAAGATAAGTTTTTACGAGAAGTAATTGAAGGTCAGTATTCTTATTGTCAATTTTGATTGCTCTATTTATTAGCTCTCTCGCACTGTCAGCATTACTTAACTTGAGAAGTATTTTTGCCATGGTGCTTAATATGTTGGCATCATTGGGCTTTAATTGAATGGCATTTTTACCTTCTATAATACTGGCTTTAAATGCGCCTTGTTTATAATAGAGTTTTGCGAGGTCATGATGGTCCTGAGCACTGAGTTCTGGTTTGTCTTCTTCGCATGCCGTTAAGAAAACAAATGCGAATAGAATGATGCTTTTTATTAGGATAAGGTTTTTTTTGTTCATTGTTTACATGTCTCGGGTTTATATCTTTAAAGAATTAAAGATATGAGTTTTATGTTGTTTTATGAAATAATTTAGTTCAATTCTTTTTTTGTCGCAATAATTGTTACATTCTGTGCTGACTGAAATCAACGAGGATGTTGCTTTTCCTGAGAGTAGTTCTTTTGCTTGAAGTAGTTTTGCAAAAGCGGGTTTTATTGTGTTTTTTCCATTAATATGGAACCAGTAAAACACGATTCTTAATTTGTTGTCAGAAGTAGTAATTATATTCTCGATAAAATCAAATTGATTGTTTTTTAGTATATCTTGAGAATTGATAGTTTGAGGTGCAGAAATGCTGTTAAGTTCGTTAATAAGTTCCATGTCTTGAGATTGTTTTCCATAATAAAAAATACTTAATGTAATATCTGACTTTCCATTTGTTCCGATGTACAGTAGATTTTTTTCAATGCTGGCACCTTTGTATTCAGGTTTCCATTTGTTTTCAAATATTGGGCCTGCCCATGGAGAAACTGCCAGAGGTGTGGGTATTTTTTCAAGAACAAGTGGTGTTTTGTTTTCTAAATAATTTGAAAATAAGGCAGTGCTCAGAATCAAAAGCACGGGCAGTACGGGAAAGTATTTCTGTAACTTTTTTGTATTTGTGTCTGTATCTGAGATCTTATTATTACTTGTCTCATTATCTGGACTATTGTTCGTTATTTTTTTTATAAGAAGAAATAGTGGTAGTAATCCTACTCCATAAAGTATCCAGCCAAAGTTGTCATGATCATGCATCAGAGAACTTTGCATGTTTGTGTATTCGCCGATTAAAATGAGAATGTAGATTCGAACCCAGTTTAATACAATTGAAAAAGCTATGGATAGTCCGAGAATAATAAAGATAGGTTTGAGTTTGTTAAAATTAGACAGGGCGTAAAACGCGCCTAATGCTAGTGTAGCTACCAGGTACTTTAAACCACTACAGCCGCCTTCTATCTCAAAATTTCCGGCTGGAATAGATATTTTTGTTCCTACAATGTATGTTGGAATACCAGTGAGTTTCAATGCTGCCTCATTACTAATCACAGCCATCTTTTGTAATACAGGCGTTAAAATACTCCAGATAGGTGTCGCGAGTAATAGAAAAAGCAGTGGAGCTATTATTATAAAAGAAGATTGATAACCAATAATGCTGGTAAAGGCAAAAATAAAAATTAGTGGTAAGAGAGTGAGCTCAATTGTTTTCGTATCAGTTATAGATGCAAGCAACCATAGGCTTAGAGTCAGGCTTAATGCTATTAAAAGTGAGTAAGCGGGCTTTAGTGATGAATTGATTAATAATTCTTTTTTTTGCCATATTAAATACAGTGTTAGAAATGGAATTAATATGCCATGTGAGTAAGTCTGGTCTGTATTCCAGAGTGATACCCAGTCGCCGATACTGTTCCAGAAAAAAATTATAAATAAAACGAATACACCTGCTCCAGTAGTTAAAGCAGGTGTAGTTAGAACAGGCGATATTGTTTTCTTAATGCTATTTAGCATTAGCTATCAAGCTTTACCCTGCAACTGATCAAGTATGGATTCATTTTCCAGTGTGGATGTGTCTGATGTGATTTCTTCACCTTTAGCGATGGTTCGTAATAAGCGACGCATTATTTTACCTGAACGTGTTTTAGGCAAATTATCGGAATAACGAATCTCATCCGGTTTAGCAATGGCACCAATTTGTTCGCCTACCCAGTTGCGAAGTGTTTGAGTTAGTTCTTCATCAACACCACCATCTGGTCTTTGGCCTTTCAGTACAACATAAGCAAAGATTGATTCGCCTTTTATATCATGTGGTTTACCAACAATCGCCGCTTCAGCCACAAGCTCGTGTGCAACCAGAGCAGATTCGACCTCCATGGTGCCTAAGCGATGACCTGATACGTTTAATACGTCATCGATACGACCCATGATCCAGAAATAACCATCCTGATCTTTGCGTGCGCTGTCACCAGCAAGATAAAAGCGACCATCAAATTTTGGATAGTATGTCTCACGGTATCTTTGATCGTCGCCCCATACGGTTCTTAGCATTGAAGGGAATGGCTTTTTAATGACCAGGTAACCACCTTTGTTGGCTTCGGTAATGCTATTGCCATCTTCATCGACAACATCGGCCATGATGCCTGGCAAGGGCCTGGTGCAAGATCCAGGTTTGGTTGCCATCGCGCCTGGTATCGGGGTGATCATGTTGC
>Ga0316206_1001117_pt1 | contig 26472 bp, 22 predicted proteins | sample 6monthpyrite_MG_FD_204942 | JGI IMG/M metagenome (GOLD analysis project Ga0316206, IMG submission 204942) | Microbial mat bacterial communities from mineral coupon in-situ incubated in ocean water Damariscotta River, Maine, United States -... | ecosystem: Environmental > Aquatic > Marine >... | reverse complement strand
GGTATTTTTTATGTTAATCAGGCAGGTAAATGTATATCTGTTTGGTTATGATGCATAGATGGAAACCTATTCTTTAGCAGGCTTGTTTATCAGTGCCTTTATTTCTTCTACCTTGTTTCCCGGGGGGTCAGAAGCGGTGGTGCTTTATATGGCCACACAAACAGATTATCCGGCGTTAACCTTGTTATGGGTTGCTACATCAGGGAATACACTGGGCGGCATGACATCCTGGTTGATCGGCTTCTGGATCGCTTATAAATACCCGGCACAAAAACTGGTAAAGCCAGGTCAGCAGCGAGCATTATCGATGGTGCAACGTTGGGGGAGCCCGGTTTTGTTACTGACATGGTTACCGGTGATTGGTGACCCATTGTGCGTGGTCGCAGGCTGGATGCGTATGCACTGGTTGGTATGCCTGATTATGATAATGACTGGTAAAGCAGCCAGATATGCCGTCCTGATTGGTATTGGTAGCCTCTGATCCAGAATATAAACGCTGTCTGGATAGAATATATTACCTTTGCGTTCTTTGCGCCTTGGCGCCTTTGCGTTAGAATCACTCTTTGAAATATAAATAGATCATAACCCCATGCCATTAACCCGTATTCGTGAAATACCCTATAACTACACTTCTTTCTCTGACCGGGAAATTGTTATTCGTTTTCTGGGTGAAGATCAGTGGACGGTTATCAATACTTTACGCGGGTCGCGGCAGACAGGGCAGTCAGCGCGGATGTTGTTCGAAGTGCTGGGAGATATGTGGGTGGTGGTGCGCAACCCGTTTATTCAGGATGATTTGATCGAGAATAACAAACGCCTGTCTTCCCTGATTTCTGCACTGCGACACCGGTTGGATCAGATAGTAACCAGAGCCGATGGTAACGAAAAAGTACTGGCATTAATGCAGGCGGCGAAGCAGTCCGTAGATACATTTGAATGCTACTTTCCCGAGCAGAAACAATTACGCGTTCAGGCACAAAAAAAGCTGATCAGGGTTACGCATAAAGATAATATTGATTTCGGCGGTCTGGCGCGTGTATCTCATGTGACCGATGCATCGGACTGGCGTGTTGCATATCCTTTTGTAGTGGTCAGTCCGGATACGGAACAGGAAATGGCTTCCGTTATTTCGCATTGTTTTGAATCAGGGCTTGCAGTGATCCCCAGAGGGGGTGGCACCGGGTATACGGGTGGCGCGATACCCTTGCAGGAAAACACAGCCATCATTAACACTGAAAAGCTTGAAGCACTGAGTGATGTGACGCTATGCAAACTTGAAGGTGTTGATAAAGAAGTCGCGACTATTCGTGCAGAGGCCGGTGTTGTAACACGTCGGGTTTCTGAAGCTGCACAAAAGCATGGTCTGGTGTTTGCAGTGGACCCGACGTCACAGGATGCCTGCACGATTGGCGGCAATGTCGCTATGAATGCAGGTGGAAAAAAAGCCGTTATGTGGGGTACGACACTTGATAACCTGGTGTCATGGCGCATGGTGACACCTGATGCGCACTGGCTGGAAGTTGAGCGACTGAATCATAATCTGGATAAAATTCATTTACAGAAAAAAGTGCAGTTTCGTATCAGTCATTTTTTACCAGATGGCGTCACGCGTAAAGGTGAACCCGAGTTGCTGGAAATTCCTGGTGAATGCTTACGTAAACAGGGACTAGGTAAAGATGTTACTGATAAGTTTTTATCGGGATTGCCGGGTGTACAGAAAGAGGGTTGTGATGGCCTGATTACGTCTGCGGTGTTTATCCTGCATCGATTGCCAAATTATACGCGCACCGTTTGTCTGGAGTTTTTTGGTAATGACATGCAGCGGGCGATACCCGCCATTGTGGAAACCAAGAATTATCTGGATAGCCACCCTGCTGTCACCTTGTCCGGTCTGGAACATCTGGATGAACGTTATATTCGTGCGGTCAATTACACCACCAAGGCTTCACGCCCTTCATTGCCCAAAATGATATTGCTGGCAGATATTGCCAGTGATAATGAAGAGGCACTGGAGCAGGCCTGTTCTGAAGTGGTGCGGCTCGCCAATGCCAGAGATGCAGAAGGTTTTGTTGCTGTGAGTGCAGAAGCACGCAAACGCTTCTGGCTGGACCGGGCAAGAACAGCCGCAATTGCAGCGCATACCAACGCATTTAAAATCAATGAGGACGTAGTGATACCGCTTGATAAGTTAGGCGAATACACGCATGGCATTGAGCGAATAAATATTGTTCAGTCGATTCAGAATAAATTAAATACACTGGACGCGGTGTTAGTCTATCTGGGTGGTGATATGCGTGAAATAAAAGCGCATGCTGAGTTACCAGGCAGCGAAGAAGTGACGGCCTTTGTTCAGGCGAAGAAAGAGAATGCCATCACGTATTTGCATGAAACACGTGAACGCTGGCTGCAGATACTGGCAAAGCTTGAATCGCCAGCAGCTGAAAACATGTCTTTACTGAATCAGGCTGAACAGGAAAAAATATTAGCCGATGATACGCTTCTGAGTTTGATATTGCGGCATGATTTGCGTATATCCTATCGACAGGAAGTGGAACGTCCGCTCAAGGTTATTTTTTCCGGACGGGAGCTGGAAGCGATTCATGCGCATCTGGATGAGATACATCGGCAGGTACGTTCCAGTCGTTTATTTGTTGCCACACATATGCATGCAGGTGACGGTAATGTGCATACCAATATTCCGGTGAACTCTAATGACTATGCCATGTTGCATGAAGCTGATCTTATTGTTGATCAGGTGATGGAACTGGCTGTCAGTCTGGGGGGTGTTATTTCTGGTGAACATGGTATTGGAATGACCAAGATCCAGTACCTGTCAGATGAAAACCTGGAGCAGTTTAAAACTTACAAACAGAAAATTGATCCGCACAACCGTTTTAACCCGGGTAAGCTGATAAAAGACTCCGGGCTTGATAATGCCTACACGCCTTCGTTACGTTTACTGCAGCAGGAAGCCTTAATACTGGAAGCGAGTGAACTGGGTAACCTGAATAATGATATCAGTCATTGTTTGCGTTGCGGTAAATGCAAGCCGGTTTGTACGACTCATATTCCTCGGGCTAATCTTTTCTATTCGCCGCGTAATAAGATACTGGCCACAGGTCTTATTATTGAAGCTTTTTTGTATGAAGAGCAAACGCGGCGTGGCATATCCATTCGTCATTTTGACGAGATGAATGACATTGCTGATCACTGTACGGTTTGTCATAAATGTCTGGCGCCCTGTCCGGTCGATATCGATTTTGGTGATGTATCTGTGCGCATGCGCAAGATCTTACTGGCGCAGGGGCAGAAACGTTTAAATATTGCGACCAGAGCTTCAATGTTGTTTTTGAATATAACGGATCCAACATCAATCCGTTTGATGCGAAAGGGGCTGATTCAATGGGGGTATGCTGCACAACGACTGGGTTATCGCCTGTTTAAACCCTGGTTAAGCAAGCAGGTCAGACACACACCTGCAAAAACGACCGGTAAGCCCCAACAGACTAGCCAGATAGTGCACCTGGTCAGAAAACCAATGCCATCGAATATTCCTTCGCGGCCGATGCGCAGTATTCTGGGAATAGAAGACAGTAAAACGGTGCCCATATTACGTGACCCGAATAGTAATCATGATCAGTCTGATGCAGTGTTTTACTTTCCAGGTTGTGGTTCTGAACGATTATTCAGTCAGATAGGTCTGGCGACACTGGCGATGTTATACAAGTCTGGTGCGCAAACGGTGTTGCCTCCCGGATATCTGTGTTGTGGCTATCCGCAAACGGCGGGCGGCGATGAAATTCGTGGGCAGAAGATTAGCACTGAAAACAGGGTTTTGTTTCACCGTATTGCCAATACATTAAATTACCTGGATATAAAAACGGTGATCGTATCTTGTGGTACCTGCATGGATCAGCTGTTGAAATATGAATTTGAAAAAATATTTCCGCACTGTCGTTTGCTGGATATTCATGAATACCTGATGGAAAAGGATATTAAGCTGAATTCAGATACGGGCACAGAATATTTATATCATGACCCTTGTCATACACCGATGAAGACGTATTCACCTGTCAAAGTTGCATCCAGTTTATTAGGTAAGGATGTGTTGTTATCCGATCGTTGCTGTGGTGAAGCAGGAACGATGGCGGTGTCTCGCCCTGATATTGCTACGCAAGTCCGTTTTCGTAAACAGGAAGAACTGCATCAGGGCATTAAGCAATTAACGGGTAAACATGAGGTAAAGGCAGGTCAGGTTAAATTGTTAACTTCATGCCCGGCATGTCAGCAGGGTTTGTCACGCTATGAACAGGACACCGGACTTAAAACGGATTATATTGTGGTTGAGCTGGTCAGTCAGTTAATGGGTGTAGACTGGGAAAAAGATTTTGTAGATCAGGTTGCCCAGGGCGGAATAGAGCGAGTGTTGTTGTAGAAAAGAGACAGGCAGGTCGATGATTACTTTGTGGGAGTGAATTCATTCACGAATTTTTTTCGCGGCTGAAGCCGCTCCCACATTGATATGTTGAATTTTTTCAGTGTGTATTTGTATTGTTGGTCAGTCAGCTAATGGGTGTAGACTGGGAAAAAGATTTTGTGGATCAGGTTGCTCAGGGCGGGATAGAGCGAGTGTTGTTGTAGAAAAGAGATGAGCCAGCATATTATTTATTTGTGGGAGTGAATTCATTCACGATTTTTTTCGTGGCTGAAGCCGCTCCCACATCAATATTTTTAATTTTTATTAGCTGAAACTTGCATGGCTTCAGGAATAACCATGTTTTATCTCTCCAGATGGTTTATTGCAGTAGCGGGAAGAGAAAAACGAGCTTGTTGCATTTTGTGGGAGTGAATTCATTCACGAACATTTTTTCGTAGCTGAAGCCACTCCTACATTAATATATTGAATTTTTTAGTTTATCTCTCCAGCTTGTTAACGCCATTTTGAGTGCCCAGTAACAGTACATCAGCCGGTTTAATCGCAAACAGACCATTCGTTACAACACCTGTAATATCATTCAGTTTGCGTTCCAGATCACGTGGGTCAACAATTGACATGTCATGCATGTCCAGAATGACATTGCCATTATCGGTGACAAAACCTTCACGATAGACCGGGCGACCACCAAGCTTTACCAGTTCACGGGCAACAAAGCTGCGCGCCATCGGAATAACTTCGACCGGTAACGGGAAAGCGCCCATGACATCAACCAGTTTTGATTCATCAGCAATGCACACGAATTTCTGGCTACAGGCTGCAACAATTTTTTCACGCGTTAATGCACCGCCGCCACCTTTGATCAGGTGCAGGTGTTTATCGCTTTCATCTGCGCCATCAACATAAACCGATATGCCATTAACCGAGTTGAGGTCAAATACTTCAATCCCATGGCCACGCAGACGATCAGCGCTGGCTTCAGAGCTGGCAACCGCACCATTGATCTTGTGCTTGATTTCTGCCAGTGCATCGATAAAAAAGTTAGCTGTCGAACCGGTTCCTATACCAATAATCGTATCGGGCACAACATATTCGATAGCGGCCTCAGCGACCATTTTTTTGAGTTCGTCCTGTGTCATCTGTCTGACTCCAATCTATTTTAAATAATGAACGAAATGATACGCCGAGAAGCGTGAAATGTCATGTTTTCGGGGTTGTTTGACAGAACGCCCTTTATAATGAAAAGGTGCAATGGCTGGCATTTTATAATTCTGGATATATTTTCGGAGACGGATACCGGCGAAAATATGCCATTATTCTTTAAGCTCATATTTCAAAAACTTTGCGTCCTTGCGCCTTTGCGTTAAAAAGGTTCACTACTCAGCCTCAAACTGTTATTTTTAGCGAATGACAGACAAATATATCGAAAAAATACTTAAAGCACCTGTATACGATGTAGCTCAGGAGACCCCGTTGGAACTGGCGTCTCGTTTGAGTGAAAGACTCGGGTGCCAGGTTTATATGAAACGCGAAGACATGCAGTCTGTTTTCTCGTTCAAGTTGCGTGGAGCTTATAACAAGATGGCTCAGCTGACGACTGATGAAGCCCGAAAAGGTGTGATTGCAGCATCTGCCGGTAATCATGCTCAGGGTGTTGCCCTGGCAGCAGAAAAAATGGGTATTGTAGCTACGATCGTGATGCCCAGAACCACGCCAAATATTAAGGTTGAAGCAGTACGTAAACTGGGTGGTCGTATTGTTCTGAAAGGGAACACCTATGATGAAGCCAGTGAATATGCTCATCAGCTATGTGAGGATGAAGACCTGGTCTTTATACATCCATTTGATGATCCGGATGTTATTGCAGGACAAGGTACAGTGGCGATGGAAATACTACATCAATGCCACGAAGACATAGATGCTATTTTTGTACCTGTCGGTGGTGGCGGACTGATTGCGGGGGTGGCGGCATACGTAAAATCATTAAAACCCGAAATCAGGGTGATCGGTGTTGAGCCGGATGATGCCCCTTGTATGCAGCAGGCATTATTACAGGGTGAACGGGTCATACTTGATCAGGTAGGTATATTTGCAGATGGTGTTGCTGTGCGTCAGGTCGGACAGGAGACGTTCAGGATAGCTCGTAGCTGTGTTGACGAAATGATACTGGTGAGTACGGATGAAATCTGTGCTGCTATAAAAGATATCTACGATGACACGCGTTCCATTATGGAACCGGCGGGAGCTTTAGCGATAGCAGGGCTTAAAAAATACTGTGAAGTGAATCAACTTAAAGATAAGTCATTGGTTGCAATTAATAGTGGTGCAAATGTTAATTTTGACCGATTAAGGCATATTGCCGAACGCGCAGAGTTAGGTGAGCAGGCAGAAGCGCTGTTAGCAGTCACTATTCCGGAAAAACCGGGGAGTTTCAGGCAGTTTTGTGAAGCAATAGGTGATAGAGGCATTACTGAGTTCAATTATCGTTTTGCGGATAACAGTTTTGCGCATATATTTGCCGGTGTACAGTTGAGGCATGGTGAAAAAGAGAAAAAAGAATTAATTAAAGAATTAAAGTCACTTGATTACCCCGTACTGGACATGACAGATAACGAATTGGCCAAACTTCATATCAGATATATGGTGGGCGGACATTCGGGTAGCACCAGTGATGAAAAGGTTTATCGTTTTCAGTTTCCTGAGCGACCAGGCGCGTTATTACGATTTTTAACGCATATGGGGCAAAACTGGAATATCAGTTTGTTTCACTATCGTAATCATGGAGCAGATTATGGTCGCGTATTGGTAGGTATACAGGTTCCGGATGAAGGCTATGCTGCTTTTGAAGCCTTTTTAGAATCTTTAGGATATTTATACTGGCAGGAACAGGGTAACGAGGCATATCGACTTTTTTTGGGTTAAAAAATGCCATGCAAAAAAATAATTATCTGTAGGAGCGGCCCCTCGGCCGCGAAGGTGCAGAGCATTAAATAATGACATGAATACAAAAAAATCAGCTGTCGACCTTTTTAGAATATCCGGTCAGATTATTAGAATTATTGTTCTTTTATTCGCGGCCGTGGACCACTCCTACATGAGGGGTATATTTCGGTTATAGGTTGGGCGATAGAGATTCAAGGTAAGTATATGAAAAACAATAAAAAAAGGCCCGTTCTCACGGGCCTTTTTTTTGTAATGAAAAAATGTTTAATTAACGTTTTTTCTTACGAGCAGCTGCCTTTTTCTTCTTGGCAGGAGCTTTCTTCCTGGCTGCTGCTTTCTTCTTTTTAGCAGGAGCTTTTTTCTTCTTAGCGGCTACCTTTTTCTTTTTCTTGGCTACTGCTTTTTTCTTTTTAGCAGGAGCTTTCTTTTTCTTAGCGGCTACTTTTTTCTTTTTCTTGGCTACTGCTTTCTTCTTTTTAGCAGGAGCTTTTTTCTTCTTAGCGGCTACCTTTTTCTTTTTCTTGGCTGCTGCTTTTTTCTTTTTAGCAGGAGCTTTCTTTTTCTTAGCGGCTGCTTTTTTCTTTTTCTTGGCTACTGCTTTCTTCTTTTTAGCAGGAGCTTTCTTCTTTTTGGCTACGGCTTTCTTCTTTTTAGCCACTGCCTTTTTCTTTTTCACTGCTACCTTTTTCTTGGTAGCGACTTTCTTTTTCGCTGTTTTCTTTTTAGTTGCCATGTTAATGACCTCCAATAATAAAAGATAAGAACCATTTGCTCGCGGTTGAGTATATACCAGTAGCAAGAAAATTCCAGTAAATTCAAAAAATAAATTGACTTTTATAGTTTTGTTGTTAACAAAAAATTAAAGTTCGTTTTTATTATTATTTTTAAAATAAACTTTGAATTATTTTTGTGTGTCGGCTTGTTTTATAAAATCTTTATGAAGAAACAGAAAAAGTATGTAAAAAAATAAAAAATTGTTTAAAAAAATATTATTTTTAGATAAAAAACGTATTTATTTTCTATTTAAATGTATTTTTTATCAGGAAACAGAAAAATATTAATTAAAATTTGAATTTTTTACGCTTATAAATTTAAAAAAACAGTTTTCAATTCGTTTTTTTTATTTTTATACTGAAAAAAACCTCGTTTACATCTTTTTTGCGGATTGTTTTATTTATTATGATTAAAACTGACTATTCAGGCTTTGTTTTTTGCGATATATAAAAAAATAACATGCTTTAATAATCTAAATGATTAGATATGAGTCGAATTAAAGAAAGATAAATGATTTTTTAGTGAATATTAGTTGCAACTTGCAATAAATTATCCGAGATAATTTATTTTTATTGTTTAAGTAGTACGTGTGCCTGCTAAGCAGGTTTTATATGCGCATACCAGGTGTCACTATTGTTTTATTGATAGTGTTTATAAATTTTTGATGGCTTTATCTGTTTTGTATGTCGTTATTATTAATAAATGAGGCATCTTTGAGTGAGTCTTTAATATTTTCTGGTAATTTTTTAAAAATAACTAACCTGTATTATAAAAAATAGCTATTAGGGGTAGACATTCAATTCGGTAATGATTTTATCCATGGGAACATCCCATGTTTCAGTTGTTATTTGTGCTGTTTTTTGAAATTCATACGCAACACCGATCATTCGGGGTTTTTTCCAGTGTTTTCTGTATCTCAAAAAAGAAAATGTCCGGTCGTAATACCCGCCTCCCATGCCGATCCGGTTGCATGCTGTATCAAATGCAAGTAACGGTGTAATAACAAGGTCAAGATACTGTGCACTAATTAACTCACGCCCACTATATACGGGTTCAGGTATACCAAATTTGTTTACTCGCATCGGTGTTTGCAATGTAAAGGGTGCAAACCACAGGCGATTATGTAAAAAAGGCATCAGAACGGGAAGGTAAACGCGTTTACCCTGATTCAGGGCTTCATGTATGACAGGAAGAGTGCTTATTTCTCCCTGCACAGGAAGGTAAGCAGCAATATGTCGGCTTTTTTTGAAGCAAGGGTCTTTGATGAGTTGTTTTTGCAGTAGCCAGGCATTTTTTTTCTGTAAATGACTATCCAGAGTACTTCGTTGTTTGCGGATTTGTGTACGAAGGTTCGCTATTTTATCAGTCAAGGGAAAACCTGTCTGTATTACTATTCTTTAAGAAGACCCCGCGAGTGCCGTCGCAGCTTTCAGCCTTGAACCTGAGGTTCAGGTGGGAATAGTGGTGAAACATCAGGCTTTCCGCTACAAGGCGGACTTGCACAACAGTCTCAAATCACCAGACCCGGGGTGTTAAGTATGGCTCAAGAATTTATCCGGCTGCTAACAAACACCGCAGGGAATTCTATTATAGTTCCATTTGCTTGCCTTTGTGCAAGGCATGTTCAATTTTTTCCTGAATATTTTTAATGCGCGTACTGACAACCTTGTTCAGATCCTGGTTTGTGCCCTTGTTGGCGAGCAATTCATGAGTAATATTCAGTGCTGCCATAACGGCAATACGGTCCATACCAACCACTTTGCCCGCATCACGTATTTCTTTCATCTTTCGATCGAGGTATTGTGCGCTGGTGCGTAAACTGAGTTCTTCATCTTCCGGGCAGGATATCAGGAAGTCCTTGTCCAGAATTTTGACGTTTAGAGGAAGAATTTCCTTGCTCATGAATGTTTCTCCATTGAACGAAGGCGAGTAATCATTGCTTCGACTCTTGTTCTGACATGTTCATTTTTTTTGAGAAGTTGATTGCGATCAGCACTGATTTGTTCCTGTTTATCACGCAGTTCCCGATTTTCATCAGTCAGGCGTTCGCAAACATGAATCAGTTCATCGATTCTGTTTTCGAGCTTTTTTAATTCCAGCTCTGCTGTTTGCGTGGGGTTATCATTTGTCATGCAGACAATATAGATTGCCTGTTAGCCCGGGTCAATGCCCCGTAACCCGGAAAAAAAGGTTAAACAGTTAAAATTTGAGCCAGATAAGCGCTAATCAACTCATGAATTGCTTGCGGAGTGAGATGAAATTTCATCAGGTATGGCAAAAACAATTGATAGTGTGTCGCTATTAATATGGTTTGTAGTGCGAGAGCGGTGTTGTGACGTTCAGTAGATAAACGGGTATGTATTGTTCAGGGGTTCCTTCATTCAGGTATTTGTTAATCCGTGTTAGCATATCTATATGATCGTTTACTACTATAAGGAATACCGGAATGGCCTATAGCACTGATTATGATGATCTGGCAGATATGCTGATTAAACTGAATGCCTCGACTGAAGCGGCAGAGGCTCAAGGTTTGCTGTGTGGAATGATGTGTGCAGCAGGGCGTGCCGATAAACAGGTCTGGTTGCAACAGGTATTAGGTATAGCGCCTGATCCGTCAGATCTGTTGGCAAAGGAACTAATCAGTCAGCTGGAAGCGTTGTATCAGGATACCTTGAGGGGTATGTATGATGATGAGTCGCTCGCGTTTCAGCTTTTTTTGCCCGATGATAACGTGCGTATTGAAGAGCAGGCGGCCGGGTTAAGTGAATGGGTTCAGGGATTTTTACTGGGTTTCAGTATTCGTTCTCTCGATGATTTACATGATGAGCTGAAAGAAGAAATTGAAGGGTTGCTTGAAGATTTTGTTGAAATTACCCGACTGGATATGAGTCCCGGTGAAGATGAAAACGAAGATGAGAGTGCCTGCATGGAGATTGAAGAATACATTCGTATGAGTGCGATGTTTATTTTCATGAGTTTACAACCTGCGGCCAGTAGCAATCGCTTGCAATAAATATGAAATGACCTTTTTTCTGAGGGAATAAAAGAGTTGATAGTATGAATGTAAAAGAATTCGCCAGAAGACGTAAACAATTGATGCGTATGATGGGTGATGGCTCAATCGCTATTTTACCTGCGGCACATCATGCCGTTCGTAACCGTGACGTTGAATATGCTTATCGTCAGGACAGTGATTTTCAGTACTTATCCGGTTTTCCGGAGCCTGAAGCCGTTATTGTGCTGGTACCGGGGCGTAAACACGGTGAGTTTGTGCTGTTTTGTCGTGAGCGCGATATGGAACAGGAAACCTGGAATGGACGACGGGCGGGTCAGGAAGGCGCCTGTGACCTCTACGGAGCCGATGATTCATTCCCGATTACCGATATTGACGATATTTTACCTGGTATTATGGAAGGCAGTGAACGTGTTTTTTATACCATGGGTGCTAATCCGGACTGTGACCGGCATGTTATGCAATGGGTTAATCAGATTCGCTCCATGAATCGCACCGGTTCACGTGCGCCGGGTGAGTTTGTCTCTCTGGAGCATTTGCTTCATGACATGCGTTTGTATAAAAGTCGTGCCGAGATAACCATGCACCGCAAGGCGATGCAGGTATCTGTAAAAGCTCACCAGCATGCGATGCAGATAACTCGCCCGGGTATGATGGAGTATGAAGTGGAAGCTGAAATTCTTTACCATTTTCAGCGCAATGGCATGCAGACTGCTTACTCATCTATTGTTGGAGGTGGAGCCAATAGTTGTATACTTCATTATACCGATAATGATGCAGAGTTACGTAGTGGTGATTTGTTATTAATAGATGCCGGAGCCGAAAATGAGTGTTATGCAGCAGATATTACCCGAACCTTTCCGGTGAATGGAGAATTCAGCAAAGCGCAAAAAGTGATTTATGAAATTGTATTAGCGGCACAAGATGCGGCTATTGAACAGGTGCAACCTGGTAAGCACTGGAATGATCCTCATACTGCGGCAGTAAAAGTATTAACCGAGGGGCTGTTATCAGTCGGTTTATTAAAAGGAACACTTGGGAAAAATATTAAAGATGAAAGTTATCGGCGCTTTTACATGCATCGTACGGGGCATTGGCTGGGTATGGATGTGCATGATGTCGGTGATTATAAAATTGATAAACAATGGCGTGAGCTGGAAGCGGGAATGATGTTAACCGTTGAACCCGGTTTGTACATTCCGGCAGGAAGCAAGGGTGTTGCAAAAAAATGGTGGGACATTGGTGTACGTATAGAAGACGATGTGCTGGTGACTAAAGAAGGCTGCAAGGTTATGACAGAGGCCGCGCCTAAAACGGTAGATGATATTCAGTCCCTGATGGCCAGATAGCAGACGTATTATTTATGAAGACAGATTATGATCTTTTAATTATTGGTGGCGGTATGGTCGGTGCGAGCCTGGCATGTGCACTGGCTCCAACGTCGTTGAAAATCGGCCTGGTTGAACGTTTTCCTTTTAAAAAGACGAAACAACCTGCTTATGATGATCGCAGTATCGCCCTGGCGTGGGGTAGTATGCGAATTTTTCAATCCATGGGGATGCGCGATGAGTTGATGAATATTGTTTCCCCGATTCAGCGTATTCATATTTCCGAGCGAGGGCAATTCGGCGCCACCCGGCTTGATAGCAGGGAAATGGAAGTCGATGCGCTCGGCTATGTGGTAGAGAGTCGTGAGCTGGGTGAGATTTTGCACCGTCAATTACTACAGGCTGAAAATATAGAGTTGATTTGTCCGGCAGACGTTCAACAAATTCAGGTTAACGAAAAACAGGCCGTGTTAACCCTGGAGCGGGAAGGTCAGCCGATGCAGGTTAGTGCTTCTCTTGTTGTCGCAGCAGATGGTAGTCAGTCATCCATTCGGAATTTACTGGAAATTCCATCCACCCGCCGGGATTATGGGCAAACGGCATTAATCAGCAATGTCAGCACATCTCGGCATCATCAGCACGTCGCCTATGAACGTTTTACTGATACAGGTCCTTTGGCGCTACTGCCCATGAAAGACCTTCAGGAAGAGGGACAGACAGTCTCCCGCTGCTCTCTGGTATGGACACTGCGAAACGATCAGGTTGACGAATATATGGCCATGGATGATGATGTTTTCTTACAGAAATTACAGACGCGTTTTGGCCATCGACTGGGTGATTTTGTTCGCGCAGGTCAACGCCAGTGTTTTCCGCTTAAGCTGGTGCGTACGAGTGAGCATATACAATCCAGAGTAGCCTTAATTGGCAATGCGGCACATACCATTCATCCTGTGGCCGGACAAGGTTATAATCTGGGTATTCGGGATGTTGCTGCGTTGTCTGAAGTGCTGTTAAGCGCTGTTCAGAACGGGCAGGATATAGGAGATATCTCTGTTCTGACTCAGTATGCTGAGTGGCGTAAACAGGATCATCGTCGAGTTATTGCATTTACGGATGGTCTGGCACGCGTTTTTTCCAACCCGTTGTTTCCGGTGAAGGTATTACGGGGTGCAGCATTAACGTTGCTGGATATTATCCCCCCGTTAAAAAATGCACTGGCACGCAGAACCATGGGGCTTACCGGGCGACGTGTGAATTTGCCCTGAGTTTTCCCCTCACCCTAAATTATCCCTTTAAACTGCCGATATGTTGATTGATAGCAAAATTACATTCGGAGCGGTTCATAATCATGCGGCAAAACAAGCTGATTCTCAGGGATTTCCAGCAACATTTCATTCTGATTTCCTTTTTGACTGTAATTACAGCCATCATATTGCTAATGTCATTGATTTTGGGTGCGTTGTGGTTGTTTGACCCCGCCATGCTGGGTGATACCACGCTGGAAGAACTGTTTTATGTCGCCGGACTCGGTTTTGTTTTACTGGCCCTGACCTATTATTACACGATCCGGATAGAGCACCGGGTGTCGGGGCCCGTGTTTGTGTTGATGCGAAACCTTGAGTGCCTGGGTGAAGGTGACCTGACCACGGAAATGAAATTACGTCAGCAAGATCATCTGCAAGGTATTGCTGAATCACTGAACCGTAATATGAGTTCGATGCGTCAGAAAATGCGGGGCATAAAAAATACCGCGAACATGATCGAGCAGACAAATGAGAGTGATGCGATTCAGTCACTGCTTAAACAGCTGCAACGCGAATTAGATGCTTTTAAAACTGAGTAAATTCATCCTGCATTGATGTTGAGATTTTTCATTGCTAACATCTTCGTAGTCAAACAGGCTATTTTCCCATTGCTATCTGACGTCTTCTGGTGCAAACTTTTTCCATGCAAAAATCCTATGACATAGTCATTATTGGCAGCGGTATGGTGGGTGCGTCCATGGCTGTTGCATTCAGGGAAACTGATCAGCGTATTCTGGTCATCGATGCAGGCTCATATGCTGCTGATGAATCATTACCTGAAACCTATGATATTCGCGTATCGGCGATTACTGAAGCATCGCGACGTTTTTTACAATCGCTGGGAGTCTGGTCGGAGCTGGAGGCATTTCGGGTAGCGCCTTACCGTGAAATGTTTGTCTGGGATGCCGGCAGCGATGCTTCTGTTCATTTTGATGTTGATCAGGGTACTGAAAGTGAGCTGGGTTATATTATCGAAAACAGGGTCATCCAGCATTATTTGCTGAAGCAGATTGAGCAGGCAGAAAATATTGATTTTATGCCGGGTTGCCGTCTTGATTCGATTATATCGAATAGTGATGAGACCGTTACGGTTTGTCTTGAAAATGGTGAACGCTTTAATTGTTCCTGTCTGGTCGGAGCTGACGGGGGGCGATCGAAAGTACGTGAGCTGGCGGGAATCACCACAACGGGCTGGCAGTATGACCAATCTGCACTGGTTGCCACTATCAGAACAGAGCAATCGCTGAATGCGACAGCCTGGCAGTGTTTTCATTCAGAAGGCCCGCTGGCATTTTTACCCTTGCAGGATCATCTTTGTTCTATTGTCTGGTCAACAACTCCTGAACGCGCCAGTCTGTTAAAAGAGATGCCAAAGGCTGAATTTGAAATGCAGCTTGCAGAAGCCTTTGAGCAGCGATTAGGCATGGTCGAGCTTGAAAGTGAACGCGGAGTTTTTCCATTACAGTTACAACATGCTACTCAATATGTAAAACCGGGCATTGCCTTGATTGGCGATGCAGCACATAGCATTCATCCGCTTGCAGGCCAAGGCGTTAATCTGGGTTTTCTGGATGCTGCGTGTCTGGTAGATGTACTTCAGGATGCACAAAAAGCAGGCAAAGCGATAGGGAGTCAGCCAGTTTTGCGTCGTTATGAACGTTGGCGCAAGGGCGATAACCTTGCGATGATGTTTATGATGGATGCTTTTAAACGAATGTTTGCGATTGAATCAGGACCTTTAAAACAGGTGCGCGATTCAGGCATGCGGATAACCGATGCAATCAAGCCATTAAAGCACCTGATTATGCAGGGTGCATCAGGAATGCGTGGTGAGCTACCGACCCGCATTAAAAACAGCCCTCCTGTTTTTTAAAGGATACTTATGACCATAGGACAAATTCTGGCTGCGCTGATTTCCCTCGCGGCTGTTTTCAGTTATATCAATCATCGTTTTGTTAAATTGCCGGGTGTCATTGGCTTGATGTTGATGTCATTGTGCCTCTCGTTACTGATTATTTTTCTGGACTGGTCAGGTTTTGAAATGGTCAGCACGGCTGAACGTATCGTTCATGGTATAGATTTTGACGATACTTTATTACATGGCATGTTGGGTTTTTTATTATTTGCCGGAGCCTTGCATGTCAACCTGGCTGATTTAAGTCAGCAAAAATGGGTTATTTTATTAATGGCAACGTTGGGTATTGTATTGTCAACGTTAATGGTAGGTTTTGCTTCCTTTTGGCTGTTTGGTTTACTGGGGCTGAAGATATCGCTGATTTACTGTTTGTTATTTGGCGCATTAATCTCGCCAACCGATCCTATCGCAGTGATGGGTATTCTTAAAAAAGTAGGGGTACCTAAAAGTCTTGAAACCAAAATTACCGGTGAATCATTATTTAATGATGGCATTGGTGTTGTGATTTTTCTGGTATTACTCGGCATGGTCGGTGGAGACGGGAAAATTGATCCGGGTCATGTCGCTATGTTATTTGTCACCGAAGCCATCGGGGGTATTTTGTTTGGTCTGGTTATCGGTGCCGTTGCTTTTTATATGTTGCGTTCTGTCAATCAGTATCAGGTGGAAATTTTAACCACGCTCGGTCTGGTCATGGGCGGGTACTCACTCGCAGAAGTAATCCACGTTTCTGCGCCCATTGCGATTGTGGTTGCAGGCTTAATGATCGGTAATCATGGCAGGGTGCTGGCAATGTCTGACCACACCCGTGAGCATGTTGATACCTTCTGGGAATTGATTGATGAAATTCTCAATGCGGTGTTGTTTGTGATGATAGGTCTGGAAATGTTGATCCTGACGCTGGCTGATGGTTATATTGTTGCCGGGTTACTGATGATTCCGATTGTGTTGCTGGCCCGTTTTTTGTCTGTTGGCCTACCCGTCACGATTATGCGCTATTTTCGTCCCTTCACCCCCCGTGCCGTTACGATTATGACATGGGGTGGATTGCGTGGAGGAATCTCGGTTGCACTGGCCTTGTCGTTGCCAGCGGGACGAGAAAGCGAGTTGATTCTACTGGTCACCTACATGATTGTTATTTTCTCGATTATGGTACAGGGATTGACGCTGGGAAAAGTGATACGTCAGTAAGAAACCACCTGCTCTTGTATTCTTCCTGTGGGAGCGAACATAGTGCCAATCGTATGAAAAATATATCAGCGGTATTGATTCGCGAATGCTATTAATTCGTACATAAATACGTTTATATATTTTTTTGCGGTCACAGTTATCTTTGCGTCAATATTTGCACCCAAATCGTTCCTGGTAATATATTCAATAAAATCAACATGTTTTCATATTATTAGCATTTCAGATTATGAAATCATCTATTTTTGACTTGGATTTTACTGCCCCAGCGGTTATATTCGCGTTTCAATCAAAAACCTTGTGGGAGAGACCCGGTAAACCGGGAGCCGAAGGCGCAACACGCTCGGAAACGCTCAGGCAAAAGGACCATCTGGTTTATTGACTCTGGAGAGTGATCACCATAGTGATCCACCGACGGGGCAGAGATAGCACGATTTATCTCAATCTTTCAGGTTACGGGACAGAGGGGCGGCAATGACTAATACGGTTGTTGCCGCCCCTTTTTTCGTTTTAACCGAGGAGTAAGCCGGATGGCTAAACGCACACCTTTATATGATGAACACGTCGCCATGAATGCCAAGATGGTGGATTTTGCCGGCTGGGATATGCCGATTCATTATGGTTCACAGATAGAAGAACACCACCAGGTCAGAAATGATGCTGGCATGTTTGATGTGTCACACATGACGGTAGTCGATCTGGAAGGAGCGCGCGTCACAGACTTTTTACGCACCTTGCTGGCAAATGATGTCGCACGCCTGAAAGATGAAGGTAAAGCGTTATACAGCTGTATGTTAAACCCTGAAGGTGGTGTGATTGATGACCTGATTGTTTATTACATGCGCCCGGGCTGGTATCGAATGGTGGTGAACTCATCCACCCGCGAAAAAGACATCGCGTGGATCATGCAACAGTCCAGTGGCTTTGATGTGCAGGTACTTGAGAGACCTGAACTGGCAATGATTGCGGTGCAGGGGCCGAAGGCCGTGGAAAAAGTAAAAGCAGTTCTGCCCGAGGCGACTGATGCGCTTGATCAGCTGGGCGTTTTTTTCGCAACTGAGTATGAAGATTATTTTATTGGTCGTACCGGTTACACCGGTGAAGATGGTTTTGAGATAGTGCTGCCGGAAGCAAAAGCAGCAAGCTTCTGGCGAAGTTTGTCAGATGCGGGTGTTGCACCGATAGGTCTGGGCGCACGAGATACGTTAAGGCTGGAAGCAGGGATGAACCTGTATGGCAATGACATGGATGAAGATACCAGCCCACTGGAAGCAGGGTTGTCGTGGACGGTCGCTCTGGAGCCTGCAGACAGGCATTTTATTGGACGAGAACCACTGGAAGCATTGAAAGCCGATAAACCAGCCAATAAACTGGTCGGGCTGGTTCTGCAAGGTAAAGGCGTGCTGCGTGATCACCAGAAAATTATTGTTCCCGGCGTGGGTGAAGGTGAAATCACCAGTGGCAGTTTTTCCCCTACGTTAGCTAAAGCGATTGCTTTTGCCAGGGTTCCGGTTGGTACAGAGACCAGTTGTCAGGTGGAAATGCGCGGTAAACAGGTGCCGGCTTATGTGGTGAGAGCACCGTTCGTGCGTAATGGCAAGTCGTGTTTGCCGGAGAGTATTCAGTAGTTTGATCTTACTCCCCCTCCCTGAGGGAGAGAGGACTAAATAGAAGTCATTTTTAAGAATATAAAAAAGAAGAGGTTGTTATGAGTGAAATTCCGGTAGAGCTGAAATACACCAAGAGTCATGAATGGGTCAGGCACGAAGATGATGGCAGTGTGGTTGTTGGTATTACTGCACATGCTCAGGATCTGCTTGGGGATATGGTTTATGTAGAAGTACCCGAGCCAGAAACAAAGGCAAGTGCTGAAGAAGCCGTGGCGGTCGTGGAATCAGTCAAGGCGGCCTCTGACGTTTATTGTCCTGTTAATGGTGAAATTACCGAAGGTAATGAAGCCCTCGCAGATGCGCCTGAACTGGTTAATAACGACCCTTTCGGTGAAGGCTGGATCATGCGTATTAAACCCGATGATGTCAGTGAGCTGGAACAGTTGATGGATGCTGACAGTTATGCAGCCATGATTGCAGAAGAAGCACACTAGTATGCCGTTTATTCCCCATACCCCTGAAGATGAAAAACAGATGCTGGATGCGATTGGCGTCGATTCCATTGAGCAATTATTTGATGAGATTCCAGCTAATCTGCGCAATGACAAGCTGGAAGTGGTGCCAACGCATGCGAGTGAGATGGAAATTTCACGTTTAATGCATCAGCGATCTGAACAAGATGGTCAGCCACTTTGTTTTCTTGGTGCGGGTGCCTACGAGCATCATATACCATCGGCGGTATGGCAGTTGACCACACGCGGTGAGTTTTACACGGCCTATACGCCTTATCAGGCAGAAGCCAGTCAGGGCAGTTTACAGGTGGTGTACGAATTCCAGACCATGATGGCTAACCTGAATGCACTGGATGTTTCCAATGCATCATTGTATGACGGAGCATCGGCACTGGCAGAAGCGGTGTTGATGGCGGTGCGGGCTAATCGTAAATCGAAATCAAAAATTATTTATATGCCACGCACGGTGCATCCGCATTATCGTAAAACGGTTGAAGCTATTGTTACCAACCAGGGCATTACACTGGAGTTGCTGGATTATGATCGCAGCACCGGTGTGATTGATCCTGACAGTTTGCCCGAAGCGCCGGGAGATTTTGCAGCGCTGGTAATTCCTCAGCCAAACTTTTTTGGCGTACTGGAAGAAGTCGATACGCTGACTGACTGGGCGCATGAACACAAGGCGCTGGTGATTGGTGTGGTTAACCCGATAGCACTGGCTATTTTAAAACCGCCCGGTGAATGGGGTACAGACGGCGCTGATATTGCGTGTGGCGAAGGTCAGCCTTTAGGTATTCCGTTAGCATCCGGTGGGCCTTATTATGGTTTCATGTGTTGCAAGCAGGCCATCGTTCGACAAATGCCGGGGCGTATTATCGGCCGTACAGTTGATCTGGATGGCAAACCCGGTTTTACGTTGACGCTGCAAGCACGCGAACAACATATTCGTCGTTCCAAAGCGACTTCAAATATCTGTACTAATCAGGGTTTGATGGTGACGGCATCTACGATTCATATGGCCTTGCTGGGTGCAGAAGGACTGGAGCGGGTTGCACTGAACAGTCATGCTAATAATCGCAAGCTGATTGAAAAATTAACGGCACTCGACGGTGTGGATGAAGTATTCAGTCATCCGGTTTTTCATGAAAGCGTGATTAAACTGAGCGCACCGCTAAGTGATATTATGCGCGCGCTGCATGCTGAAAATTTGTTACCGGGATATTCATTACAGGAAGACTACCCGGAACTGGAAAATTGCTTGTTGGTGTGTGCCACCGAAACGCGTACCGAAGAAGACATCGACACCTATGTCGATCATCTTCAACGTATTCTGGGTAAAGCATGATGTTGTTAAATGTCCGATCAGGCCTGAGTGGTAGTAAATTAATATGTTAATTTTTGAACAATCCAGAACCAACAGAACCAATCCGTCACAAGCGCCCTATACCCGGCCAGAGCTGGATGACATTCCGGAATCCATGCGTCGTAGCAAACGTGCGGTTATGCCAGAGACGTCTGAAATGCAAACGGTGCGTCATTATACGCGGTTGTCACAGAAAAACTTTTCCATTGATACGCATTTTTATCCGCTGGGTTCCTGCACCATGAAATACAACCCGCGTGCATCGAACAGCTTGTCCATGCTACCCGGTTTTCTGGCGCGTCACCCGTTAGGCCCGGAAAGTATGGGACAGGGTTATCTGGCCTGTATGTATGATTTACAGGAAATTTTAAAAGATGTAACGGGTATGAAAGCCGTTTCATTGACGCCTGCGGCAGGTGCTCAGGGTGAGTTTGCCGGTATGGCAATGATTCGTGCCTATCATGATGCACGCCGGGATGACATGCGTACCGAAGTACTGGTGCCGGATGCAGCACACGGGACTAACCCCGCGACAGCGGTCATGTGTGGTTATAAAGTGCGTGAAATTCCAACAGATAGTCAGGGTGACGTTGATCTGGCCGCACTGAAAGAAGCTGTTGGCCCACACACTGCCGGGTTAATGTTAACCAACCCTTCAACCCTGGGTGTGTTTGAACGCCAGATTGACGCCATCGCAAAAATTGTCCATGAAGCAGGCGGTCTGCTTTATTATGACGGCGCCAACCTGAATGCGATTCTGGGTAAAGTGCGCCCGGGTGACATGGGCTTTGATGTTATTCATATGAATCTGCATAAAACCTTTTCTACGCCACATGGCGGCGGTGGCCCCGGTGCGGGACCGGTGGGCGTGAATGCGCGTCTGGAACCGTTTTTGCCAATACCGATGGTCGGCTACGATGGTGACAGCTATCGCTGGCTGACTGAAAAAGATGTGCCGCAAACTATCGGGCGGTTGTCATCTTTCATGGGTAATGCCGGTGTGTTGATGCGCGCCTATATTTATGCGCGCTTATTAGGGCGTGAAGGCATGGTCAGGGTTTCGGAGTATTCGACCCTGAATGCCAACTACATGATGGCACGCTTGCGTGAAAAAGGTTTTGATCTGGCGTATCCAGACAGACGTGCAACGCATGAGTTTATTGTTACCCTGAAACGCCAGGCCAAAGAGCTGGGTGTGAATACCATGGACTTTGCCAAACGATTGCTGGACTATGGTTTTCATGCGCCAACTACTTACTTCCCGTTATTGGTGCCTGAATGCTTACTGATTGAACCAACTGAAACAGAAGACAAGGATACACTCGATGCCTTTGTTGAAGTGCTGGCAATGATCGAGCAGGAAGCAAAAGAAAATAAAGACTACGTTAAAGGTGCGCCTTACACCCAGCCGGTTCGCAGACTGGATGATGTTCGTGCTGCACGTGAACTGGATTTAACCTGGAAGCTGGAAAATGGCCAGACTGCTGATTGAGCAAAAAAAATAATGAAGCCAGGACGCACAGGTTTTTCGCGTGTGATGCATGCCTTTATTTATTCCATGCAGGGATTTCGGGCGGCGATAAAAAATGAAGCTGCTTTTCGAGAAGAGCTCATTCTGGCAGTTATTCTGACACCAGTCGCATTCTGGCTGACCACAAATACACTTTATCTGATGGCGATGCTGGGTAGCCTGCTGCTGGTGCTGATTGTAGAGATACTCAATTCTGCCATTGAAGCCGTGGTTGATCGTATTGGTGCAGAAAAGCATGAGTTATCTGGCAGAGCTAAAGACATGGGTTCTGCCGCTGTATTTCTTGCATTAATGAATGTTGTGTTAATGTGGGGTCTGGTTCTGTATCAAATTTATTTCAAAGGATAAAAATATGTCAGCATTAATTTGTGGTTCGTTTGCGTTCGATACCATTATGGTTTTTCATGACAAGTTTAAAAATCATATTTTGCCCGACAAGGTGCATATGCTGAATGTTTCTTTTCTGGTGCCGGATATGCGTCGTGAGCATGGTGGTTGTGCCGGTAACATTGCTTACGGTTTAAAAATGCTGGGGGGTGAACCCAAACCGATGGGTACAGTCGGTATGGACTTTTCATCCTATGCTGACTGGATGGATAACTGTGGCATTGACCGTCAGCACCTGAAGGTCATCGATCAAAGTTATACTGCACAAGCCTATATCACGACGGATATGGACGATAACCAGATTACCGCCTTTCACCCTGGTGCGATGAGTTTTTCACATGACAACAAGGTAGAAGATGCCAGTGGTGTTACGCTGGGGATTGTTTCCCCCGATGGTCGGGAAGGTATGATTGAACATGCGACCCAGTTCGCCGAAGCGAATATCCCGTTTATTTTTGATCCGGGTCAGGGTATGCCGATGTTTGATGGCGACGACCTGTTGAAATTTATTGAACAGGCAACCTATGTCACGGTTAATGATTACGAGTCACAGTTATTGCAAGATCGCACCGGGCTTTCCCCGCATGAAATTGCTGAACATCTGGAAGCATTGATTGTTACCCGCGGTGGTAAAGGCTCACATGTTTACACTCAGGAAAAGCGACTGGAAATACCGGCTGCAAAAGCTGCGCAGTTACTTGACCCTACAGGCTGTGGTGATGCGTATCGTAGCGGTTTGTTATTTGGTCTGATGAATAACATGGAATGGGAAACCACAGCACGTATTGCTGCGTTGATGGGCTCAATTAAAATAGAACATCATGGCACCCAGAACTACAGCTTCACCAGAGCAGAATTTGAAGCGCGTTTCAAACAGGAATTCGGTTTTTGTATGTGCTGAATTTCGTCAGCTGGCTTTTTTTAATTTATATCTTTAACGCAGAGGTCGCAGAGACGCGGAGGACGCAAAGAAAGCACTCTCTCTATTGTTGATTTTATTTGAGTGGGAGCGAATTCATTCGCGAATAAATACCGTTTATATTTTCCATATAATTGGTACTATGTTCGCTCCTGTAGCAAACAAGGTTTCCTTGATCTCTTTGTACGTAATAGCTAAAGCATTATTGGTTGTTAAATTACACAATACATTGTTTCTATATTTTATTTAGATTTTGATTAATGTTGAACTTCATATAGACAACTGTTAAATTTATCATTTTAATTGGAATAACAATACGCAAAAGGATGTGACATGCCCAAAATTCACTTATCAGGTTCTGTCTATAGTGCTCCACCCAGTATTGCTGGCTGGAAATGGCTACCTTATACAAATAAAACTTATCTAAATACCCTCAATCGAGCGATAAAAACAATTGATTCTAAAATTAAAAAAAGTAGTTCCTGCGATAAGTCGTTCAGGAAATTGCCTGGTGGAAAAACATTTTTGCAGATATGGAATGATAATAATGTTTGGGTAAGTTTTGACCCTGATAAGGGCGGCTCAAAATGGGGAGTTACTTTATCCAGGCAGCATATATCTATTACTGCTTATACTTTAGCAATGGGACACTGGGCAACAGCTGCTACGTTAATACATGAACTGGCACATGTAAATGGCGCACCTGGAACCAATACACAAGCAGAAGATGTTTTATTGTCATGCATGTTAAAGTCATTGCACGATCCGCGTATTATTGGTCAGATAATCAGATCAACCGTTTTGCAGCAGGAGATGACTGCCTAGTCATATATTATTGAAATGACAATAAGACTGTGTATATCTGTTTTTCTTACATTATTTCTTTTTGAAGCCCCTGCATTTGCATGCCGATGCACTTCACCAGACGTAGGTATTGCATGGCAGCGAATCGATATGGTTGTCAGGGTAACGGTTGATGATGTGGTGCCCATGCCCTCAGGTGAAGGTAGTACAGCTGTGGTGAGTGTGAAAGCCTCATGGAAAACCAGTTCTCCAGCACGACTAATTATTAACACTTTTACCAGTTGTGCATTTAACTGGAAAACAGGCGGGGAGTATATTTTGTTCCTGATTAAAGAAAGCAATGGGCTGTATAGTACTGATCGTTGTGTGGGTAGCCGGCTTGCAAACGATTTAAAGGCTATACAGTGGCTTAATCAGCATGGTAAAAAAATGCAGGTTTTTAAACCGGTATATTAAGTTGATAATTCTTTTGTAGTAACGAGCTTGCTTCAACTGTAGCTCTATTTCATACCTGGTGCGGCCAATTCTTCCAATGAAGTAATCTCCGGGCCGCATTGTGTCCCACTACAAATCCATGCGTTAACTTCCCCTTTTGTTGGTAGCGGTTTATTTAATAGTTCGGGCAAATTATTTTCATCCCGGGGTATCGCCAGGGTAATTCGCCGGGGTGCATAGGGCTGTATGCATAACTGCTGCCACTGTACCAAAGCCTCATCATCACCACGCAGAATAATAATTTCAGGCGGGTTAAGAAATTCTTCCAGCGCCAGTAGCAACGTGTTATGCGCGTATGGAATCTGCTGGATATCATTCCAGGCAGCATTCAGTGTGCGTTCGGCGGCTTGCAGGTATTTGTTATTTCCCAGCAGGTGTCCCAGCCGGTTTAACACAAAGGCAGCCACACCATTACCTGAGGGTATCGCATCATCACCAAAGGGTTTGGGTCGTTCAATTAATTGTTCATGGTCATGCGAGGTAAAAAAGAAACCACCCCGGTCGGTGTCTTCAAATTGATCCAGAACCACATCAGCGAGTTCAGTGGCAAACGCCAGGTCGCCATCGCGCCACTGTGATTGACTCAGTTCCAGAATGGCATCTATCAGAAAGACATAATCATCCAGATAGGCATTCAGGTGTGCTTTGCCATCTTTGTATGTTGCCAGCAGGCGATTATTTTTCCACAATGTGGTTTTAATAAAGTCGAGTGCGCGAAAGGCTGAATTCAGCCAGTCGGGTTGCTCCTGATCGGAATGACGTGCGGCTGATGCCATGCCTTTGATCATCAATGCATTCCATGACGTCAGTATCTTGTCGTCACGGCCGGGGTGTATGCGTTCTTTGCGGATCTGGAATAATTTTGTGCGAGCCTGTTTCACCTTTTCCTGAATACCATCAGGGGGTTGGCTGGTTTTTTTTGCAATCTCATTCCATGTCATAAAAATATGCGGATAGTATTTGCCTTCAAAATTCGGCGCGCGATTTAATCCATAGCGTAAACTGAACAACTCATATTCCTTTGAGCCCAGATGTTTTTTGATTTCGTCAATATCCCAGGCATAGAATTTACCTTCTTCACCTTCCGAGTCGGCATCCAGACTGGAATAATAGCCACCTTCTTCAGACTGCATTTCACGCATAACCCAGGCAGTGGTTGTTTGCATGACTTCTGCAAACAATGGATCACGCGTGGCAGCCCAGGCCTCGCTGTAAAGCGTTAATAGCGGCCCATTGTCATACAGCATTTTTTCAAAGTGCGGAATCATCCACTCATCATCAACCGAATAACGGCAGAAGCCGCCGCCTAGCTGATCGTTAAGACCACCCTCTGCCATTTTTTTCAGGCAGATCATGACCATGTCACAGGCGCGTTGGTCTTCTTTAGTAAACGCCCAGTGCCTTAGCAGTCTTTCAATATGGGTCGGGTGAGGGAACTTGGGCGCCTGACCAAAGCCGCCTTTTTTCCAGTCCATATTTTGTTCAAGCTGGCGCCGTGCCATGTCGATCGGGGCGGCTGTCAGTGCTGCCTGGGAACCTGAATCTGGTTCACCCTGAAGTGACTGCATTGCCTGCATCAGAGAAGCATTCTGTTGTTCAAGTTTGTCCCGGTGTTGCTGATAAAAGCCACTGATGCGTTTTAGCATATCGGTAAAAGCCGGGAGCTGGTAGCGTGCTTCTTTAGGAAAGTAGGTACCGGCAAAAAAAGGTACGTGATCATCGGGCATCAAAAAAACGGTGAGCGGCCAGCCACCAGGGCGTTGTGTCAGTAACTGATGTGCGCGCTGATAAATTTTGTCCAGATCAGGGCGTTCTTCACGGTCAACTTTAATGTTGATAAATAATTCATTCATCACTTCAGCAGAGGCCGGGTCTTCAAACGACTCATGAGCCATCACGTGGCACCAGTGACAGGCCGAGTAGCCAATTGATAATAAAACAGGTTTGTTCT
>Ga0316206_1001116_pt1 | contig 26484 bp, 20 predicted proteins | sample 6monthpyrite_MG_FD_204942 | JGI IMG/M metagenome (GOLD analysis project Ga0316206, IMG submission 204942) | Microbial mat bacterial communities from mineral coupon in-situ incubated in ocean water Damariscotta River, Maine, United States -... | ecosystem: Environmental > Aquatic > Marine >... | reverse complement strand
ATAAATCGACAATACAAAAAAGAAATTAAATTACTTTCAACAGGTCTGACTATTCAAATTGCCATTTTGGCAATTTTAATAATGACAACTCTAATACTCTCCATCTTTATACCTCAATATATCTCTACTGAAAATGCATACGAGTCTAGTCAAATTCGTTGGATTATTATCTTCCTAGGTTTATCTTTTGCGATAAGAATATTTTTTGATTTTGCACGAGGGATATTAAAAGGTCTTCATCGATGGGATATCCACTCTTATATCAATGTAACCACGAGAATTGTAACCTCTTTAACACTGATAATTGTCATACTCCTTAAAGGCTCATTAGTTGAGCTGTCTATAGCATATTTTATAGTTACAATAATATCAGAGCTAGCAAGGTTATATATAACCTATAGATACTATCATAATTTACTGATGTTAAAGTTATCGTTCGATAGGAAATATACTAGAAAATTATTATCATTTGGTGTAAAGAATACTTATATTTCGATATTACAACCCATTATGCTTCAGGGTTCATTTATTATTATAGGTATGTTTTTAACTACTGGTGTTTTAGCTATTTATTCCCGACCAATATCATTAATTAAATATATTGAAATGATAGTTTTACGTTACACATGGACATTAACGCCAATAGCAAGCGCACTCCAGGCGAACAATGAGCCTGAAAAGATAAAATCGCTTTATATCAGAAGTACAATGTTTGCTTTTGCTATATGTCTACCCGTCCTTCTTTTCATTTTTGTTTATGGAAGTAGAATTATAGATATTTGGATGGGCCAAGATTACATAAATGACGAATTAATCAAGTTGCTTTCACTATGTTATATTTTACCTATTTCGCAATCACCAGCTGTTAGCATAATGACCGGTCTTAATTATTTGGGTAAATTAGCAATAATAGCTACTATATCCATTCTCATATGTATTTTTATCTTACTCCCACTCCCCATGACCGATGGTTGGACTTTAATAAATATCGCATACCTGATGATTTTCCCAATCATGATTACTTTTGGTGTGATTATACCTATATACACTTGTCTAGTTCTGAAAGTTAACCTCACTAAATTTATATCAGATATCTTATTAAAACCAGGCATAATCTGCATTCCATTTTATTTAATGCTTAACTATATTGATAATAATTTACAGTCACATGCAAGCTCATTAATCACAGCATGTTTGTTTAGCATCATATATATTGGAGTAACTTACTGGTACTATATTGCTTCTGATACTATTAAACAAAAGATAAAATCTTTTATATGAAATATATTAAAATTTCTGACGTGTAATTATGACTATAAGTGTAATCATTCCTTGCTATAACTCGTCTGCTCATATTAAACGTGCTATTGACAGTGTACTTTCACAGAGTCATTCTGTAGATGAAATAATTGCTGTAAATGATGGCTCAACTGATAAGACAGAGGAAATACTAAAATCATACGAAGACAAAATAATACATATTTCACAAGCTAATGCTGGTGCGTCATCCGCACGTAACAAAGGAATAGAATGTGCGTCATCGGACTATATAGCATTTCTTGATGCTGATGATTATTGGTATCCAAATAAAATAGAAGAACAAATGACGGTACTAAAATCAAATAAAGACATACAGTGGTGTGGATGCAACTATATTTTATTAAAAAATGAGCAAGATATATTATTACCTCTGCATGACCGTGCATTATTACAATTAGAAAATAGGCAGTATTTCAATAGCTATCTGGACGTAGCCATGTGGAATATCCCACATCAGACCAGCGGTATGATCATAAAAAATAACCTTCTCAAGCAAGCGGGAGCTTTCGACACATCATTGAAAATTGCTGAGGACGTTGATTTATGGTGGAGAATTTCACTAATAGAACCTAAATTTGGTTATGTAAAAGAACCACTTTATAAATATGTTTTCAGTACACCAGATAGCCTTGTTAAAAATGGGCAGCGAACACATTACGCATTGCAAGGTATAGATAAATTATCAAATATGGTATCAGATAACAGCACAGTGACTAGATACAAATTCAACAACTATGCATCAGAAACTACATTTCGCCTTTTACTTGCAGTTGAAGAAGGACGTGAAATTCTGGATACATCACTATCAAGTCAATATTTCCACAAATATGTAATCTCAAAGACTGATAGATTTATATTCCGGGTTTTCAAACACTTGCCAACACGACTGAAGCGGAAACTTGGCGGAAGAATTAGAGATCTTCATCGAAAGTTCCATGGCAAACGTTATTCACCCGATTAATCTTTAATAGTCTCTTCAATAATTCCTTCAAAGGTTTCCATTACAGCGTCTACAGAATGATTCATGATATAATATGATCTCGAATTTTTAGAACACTCATTCCAGAATTCTGGTTTATCCCTTAACTCAATGAGACCATTTATAATGTCCTCTTCATTTCGAGCGGAGACACCAAGTGTTTTTTTGTTAATAAGATTATCCGGATCGAAAGTTGAAACTATGGGTGTACCATGGCTCCATGCTTCAAGAAATGTATTCGGAAAACCTTCATAAAGTGACGTGCAGCACAATACTGATGATTTCCTATATAAGTCTGGCATATTAGCCCGACTAACCATCCCTAACATATGTACATTTTCAATTGATTCTGCTTCTTTCATTACATTTTCGATGTAATTATTAATATCTTTAGGCTTACCCGCGACATAGAACTGAATCTCAGGTAATTTCCTTGCGATACTTAGTAATACTTCTAGCCTTTTGCTCTCATGAATCCTGGCAACCCAGAGAACTGTAAAATCCTTTACTGGAATAACATCTCGACTAATATATGCATCATCATCAGGTCCGGGACATGGCATTGGCATAACAACGGAATCCAGTCCAAAACCACCTTTCATTAAACTTGCTTGTGTATCAGTTTGTACTATTAACGAATCAGCATGGCGAATACCATATTTATATAATATTCTTTCTCGGTAATTATGAAATTCTTCCAATTCTGGCTTGCACTCTATATCATTCGCAGTAGAAAAAACGAATTTTTTATTATTCATTTGGCACCACAGAGCTACTTGGCCTGTAATATATTCGCCACAATTTTGGTAATAGACGTCTGCATCAGCTTTTCTTAATGCACTTATTAATGATGTCCATCTTGGTATGAAAAAACGAACTATTGGGATACCTGAATCCTGTGCACACATTTTTATTACACGCACATTATCAATAATCTCCTCTTTAGGACCACCCTCATCCCATGTCAGGATCGAAACCTTGTGACCGCGAGCTGCTAACCACTTCGCAGTCAAACTAGTCTGTCTTTCTACTCCACCAGCATGGCCCTTATCACCACCTGACATAGCCCCGTAGGCAAAATGTGCAACAATACATATATTCAAAAGTTTACTCTCTTATTTGATATTTTAAATAAATTTTTCAGTTTATCTCGGTAATAATAGAGGCCGGTAGCACAAGCCATGACTCTTAGTTTATTATCAGTTACTGGAAATGCAATACGTTTAAGTCTAAATAAGTCATCATTAACACTATTAAAACCAGTCACTGTAGTAAGACCTGCGATAAAACCAGCCTTTTTAGATAATTGGCATACTTCATCATTAAATGACCCATTAGGATAACATACCACATCACAAGAAAGTGACAGTTGTCTTTCTATCTCTCTCTTTGACTCGTACAATTCATTATAGATAGAATCAGAATCAACGTAAGCAAGCCTAATATGATTGACTGTATGGCTGCCAATTTCAACTAAATCTTCATCGTTCAAAATTTTTAATTCCTGCCAATCAAGAATAGAAATGTTACTATCAGCTTTACCATCATTAGTATCTTCGAATCCTGACTGGGATTTAAGATCATCAATGACCCGGTTTATATGTTCAGATAATTTGTAATCATCCTTAACATCACGTTTGATTTTTTTTCTTACCGCAGAATAGGTTTTTTTGAATTCTTTGTATGTGTTTATCAAAAGCGGATAGCTTCTTCCCTGGATGATAATTTCATATGATTTTCCTTTATAATGCTGTAATAGATAATCCAGCTCATCATACCAAAAATATTTCCCACGATTTGTGTTATCCGTTACGACATATATTGATGCGGGTAAAGAATATTTTTTTAAAATTGGTAATGCGCACATCTGAAAGTTTCTATATCCATCATCAAATGTAAGGACTGCGAGGTTCTTTTTTAAACAAGGCTCGCCCTGCAATATATTAATAGCTTCATTTAACGTTATGAAATTGTAATGCTTACTTAATAGCTGTACGTTGTTATCAAATACTTTTCCAGCTATCGTATGTAATGAAGGCGCCCAATCTCCGCTATTATTTACAACTCCGTGAAGCATAAAAATAGTAATTTTTCTTCTATTGATAAATTGTAAAAACCTAAAACCACCAAATAATTTGAATATAAAAAGTATAAAATTCGATGTAGATCGTTTTATTGAGACAAACCTGAGCAATGAATCTGTCATATCATTTAAACACGCTCTGCCAGCCTTTTGCAGCTTCGCCAAGGACCAAAGGTTGTACGCTTGCTATAGCATTTTTTTTCATTAACTCGTAAGTATCTGTTTCATGTAAAATAGTAATAACATATTTTGCAAATTCAGCCGCATTTCTGTCATCAACTAAATAACCATTATAACCATTTTGAATAACCTCACCCAAATCACCTACTTCTGAAACGATTGACGGTAAGCCACACATCAGCCCTTGTATCATTGCTTGTGATAGCCCTTCAGAATCAGACGTTAGCATGAATACCTTTGATAGTTGCAACCAATGTTCAACATTGTCTTGCCACCCAGCAAAGGTAACGAGATCACCTACTCCTATTTTATGAGCTAATTTTTTAAGCTCATCTAACAGTGGTCCATCACCAATTATGACAGCAGTATTGTCATACCCTTGCTTTTTTAATTCTTCAATACACCGTAAAAATATATCAACTCGTTTAACCTCACTTAATCTACCGACAAGTATTAGGTCGTATTTTTTCTCAATATTTGATGCATAAAACTTTGTATCATTATAACCGCCTGGTAATACATGATATTCAGGACTTGTTACACCATTATCATTGAAATAACGAATCGCACCGTTACCCATCGTTATAATATTAGTTGCATTATTTGCAATTCGCATGAGTATTTTCTCAAGTACGTGGCTATGTTCGTCAATTTTCTTAAAAATTCTATTCTCAGTAGTATAGCCACCTCCTAGAACCTCTCTCGGCCCACCGCCACATATATACACCGAAGGAGAACCCAGTATTTTCCCTAGAATAATCGCAATAATGCCATTAATCAAAAGATGGAAGGCAATCAGATAATCTGGCCTGTTGCGTAATGCAAGCATACTAAAAGTAAACAATCTGGCACCAACATTGCCGAGTATTTTTAATTGAATAGCTGATGGGAATACTTGTTTTACTTTATTTATTTCAGGAAAAGGTTTTGTCGTTACAAAAATAATATTTTCCACGTTATTGGCAAGCGCCATAGGTTCTAAATGCGACAATATCCAGTTATCAGAATAAAAAGTTGCTGTCACTAGCAGCGTCACCTTTTTGTTTTTTTTATAATTTTTGTTATTGCGAATCAAGGAAAACAAACTCATAAACAAGTATGCGCACGCCAATATTACTATTAATAGGTACTTATACAGTTTCCGTGATAATATTTTAATGTACTTCATTATTATGATGAATTTTAATTAGTTTATTTAATGATTATATTGTAATTTAGTAAACGGTTTAACAACCACATTTCGTGTGCCATTTGGCTCCATGTAATCTGAAAAATCAGTGCTAATATTGTCAATTTTTACAATGATAGACTTGTTTCCTGTAACATAGAACGACAAGCCGGATATATCTTCATTATACTGTGAAATATTTATAATTAGTTCATCATTGTCTTCGGTAACTGTGACGCCAATCTTGTCCAGCATTCTTGCATACTTTAATAAACGATAGGTAGTAGATACCAGTATAGTATTTGCATGATAATACTGTGATAACAATTTAAAGGCATTTATGGTTGCATCGCTAAAATAATTATTTCTTGACGGTGCTGTTTTACCAAGATGGCTGTAAATTATGGTCGTACCATTAACCCTCACCAATTCATCAAGCATACATTTAGTTAGGACTGTGTAAAACCCTTCTGCTGTATCATTACAACTAACCCCACATGACGAAGGATTTGACCTTATAAATTCTATCGTGTTACGACCATCTCTTAATTTATACTCTCTCAATAAAATATTACCTTTATGCATAGAGTATTTTTTATTACCAACAAATGATAGCAATTGTTTAAGCAGCTGTTTAGCGTAGGTCTTTAGTGATGCAAAAAAATTATTAAAACATATGATCTTAACCAGACTGGCATTCGTATTTTGCCCAACAAGGCTGGTAACCCGACCAATCCAAACAAACTCAATACCATTATTCAGACTAAGATCTGCATGATAAACATTGGATTTTTTCACATCCCCTTGTCCTGCCATGCGATCAGATCCAAAATTACTTGGTGCAATTGCATGATCAACCCATACGGGTATTCGACAGTCATCTCTTTTCAGCTCGTTAATTATTGATTCAACTTCGCTGCGTGATTCAACGTAATCTCCATATGAATGTATACAGTCAATATGCCCGGATTTAATATGCCGTTTTATTTCTTCCCTGCCATCATCATCAGTATTGTAATACGAAAATTGTTCTTCTGGCATTTTGAAATAAATAGTATTGCCGACTTCCAGATCAACACCCTTCCCCATTACTGTATTAGAGGGCGAATTAAGAAAGCGCATAGTTTCAAAATAGATTTGTTTACTATAAGTTTCATCCAGGTCACTACATATTGCCATATGTGCTTTATAAGGATACGGAATTTTTCGTAACCAGACGTCATTATTATTGGTTTTTTTGTATAAATTTACGTTCATTATAATGACAAGCTAATTTATATAACCTAAACCCTTATTTAAATTGCCTGCTATCTCTTCAAATTCCTTAAGTTGTTCTTGTGTTAATATTTCTTTCCAACGCTCGTCAAGATTTATTTTACTACTAGTATCAAGCCTCATGCCGTTACCAATCACATGATGATCCACAGACTTAAAATCCATATTCATTCGATTGCTATCCACACCTATAAATTCAAATATTGTTTTGAGCGTTTCCTGAGTATTTAAACACAATTCTTCATATTTAATTTTAATCTTCCGGTCATCTGCAACCGTTTTTAATACTTCCTCTGCCTCCATATTACTACGCATCCATTCATGCATAGCCTTGTCAAATGGTATTTTTTCATCCTCACGGTTTCCACCCATACCACCTTGACGTAATTCAGGATTCTGTGAATCAGCAAATTCTGATGGATTAACATATGTAAGCAGGACGCCTCGACCATCCCTAACGACCCTAACAACATAGACATCGATATCTGGGTTTTTTAATAGATATTTAAGACGAATACCAATCTTTGACGAGTCAACGATAATATCATTGCCAGTTTGTTCAGAAATTGATTTTAACAAATTCGTATTTTGTTTTTGTATACGTCTATAACATTTTCTCCATGTTGGCGACAACGAAAGAGCAATGTCACGTATCATTTCCAGAAATACGCTACGATGTAATGGCTTCAATAATTTTTTTACATACGATGAATCACATGATTTGTAATCTGTTCCGGGATTTTCTAAATCAAAATTCGTTCCTTTATCAGTCATACTTTTTGTTATGTTTTGCCAAAAACCACAGTCCAGTATTTTTTTGTGACATGAACACCTGTATTTTGTTAAGTCACCAAGCGATGTTACCTTCAACTCTCCAACAGTACATATCTCAGGATGCGCACCAATTAACATGGCTGTGAGTGTCGTTCCAGAATGACTGGCACCCAATATATATACTAATTTTATTTTTTTAGCCATATTCAACCTCTTCTCCACAGTTTTTTAGCTGTGCCATTTTCTAGTCTGCTTCGGTTAACATAGACTCTTAACATCAAACCAATAGCACACCACATACCAAACGCACCTTCCCTGGGGTAAAACGATTGACTACCGAAACCTGCAATCAATAAAGCCAATAAAAGTGAAAGTGTTATACCTCCAATTGCGACAAAATCTTTATGCCGAGAGTCCTTAAATAAACTTTTACTATATTTGATAAATAACATATATAACAAAAAGACAGGCAAAAACCCTATCAGCCCCGTATCAAAAAACCATTGCAAATACAAATTATGAGGATGTGGAAAAGATTCATTAAATTGCGTAAATAATTCTAGACTCAACCCTGTCCTCATCATCGCTTCACGCCCATACCCCATCCAAAATTTGTCACCTATTTTGTCAATTACAAAAGGCCAGGCGATATTACGTCCGGCAGTAATCGTATATAAATGAAATTTTCCATCAGATTCCCCTACTTCATCGATGCGGACATTTGTATCGATATGCGCACCACCAATCCCTTGAAATAATCTCTCCTGAACAGCTGGTACAAGCAGTAGTATACATGCGAAAAAAACCGGCGCTAATATAATTAGTTTTTTCCACCTGAAATATCCGAGTATGAGCCCAATGGCTACCCAGGTAACAAGTCCCGTACGCCCACCGGTTAATGCTACTGAAAAAAACAGTACAACACCCAGGAATAAAATGTACTTTACATATCTTTTTTCTTTTATCAGACCGGTAATAGAAAACATTGCCCATGAGGCACCAGAAAGCATCATGGCGAGATTTACCCGATGGAAACCGACCTCATTAGACAGTATTTTCAAGCTTCTCCGAGTTAAAGCCTCACCACTGCCAATCCCACTAAGCGGCATCCACTTTATTACCTGCAACCCTAACAACATGTAAATAACTAGAAGTGAAATAATTGCCCATATGAATCTTTTTCTCGATCGACATCCATCAAACAACATCAAACCAGGTAACACCCATTTGATAGTATTTATAAAATGTTCACTTATTATGCCGGATGTCGATGTTGTTTTCCCTGCGTAAAATAATAACCACTCATTCATTCCTGACGGATCAAGCATCATTCGTACGGAAGATATTAATATAACAACTAAATATATTAGAAATAATACATTTATATGTTTTGGTGCATCCCATTTCAGGTTTTCTTTTTTTCGATTTGAAAGCCATGACAGAAAAATCATCGCAAAAACCAGATTCCAGGGATTTAATCCCTGTATTCCGAGAATGCTTTTAGGCATGTCGGGGTGTTCTATTATCCCCATTAACATTATCAAGCCACATAAGGCTTTATACCAGTCCTTCCATGCATACATTGCCAGGAAAAATATTAACAATCCCAATAAAGTAAGTCTTATCATTTTATCTTGACAATATTTTTTTAAACATGGCCTTAATTAGCATGGAGAAGAATAGTGAATTTGTTATTAAATAACGCTTCCATAATCGACCTGGTTCTTGTTTGACTCGATACAGCCACTCCATCCCAAATTTCTGCCACAATTCAGGTGCACGTTTAACCTTACCAGCCATTACATCAAACGAACCCCCAACTCCATGCACGACGGGAACGTTCATAGTTACGCTCCAGTTCGCCATAAACTTTTCTTTCTTGGGTGAAGTCATCGCAACGAGTAAAATATCCGGCTTTGTAGCCGCGATTTCATTAGCTATACGCTCTTCTTCGTTTTCGTCGTAATAACCATTTCTTCGACCCACTAGCAATAGATCTGGAAATTCCTCATGAATTATATCTGCTACTTTTGTATTTATCTCTTCAGTGGCACCAAAGCAAAATACTCTATATTTTTTTGTGTTACTTGCCTTATACATTTCCCACATAAGATCAATACCAGCAATCCTGCATGGCAATGGCTCGCCCAATAATTTGCTTGCAAGCACAACACCAGCTCCATCTGCAAAAATCACGTCGGAATTCAGTACTGCATCTCTTAATTCTGGATTACGTTTCATATTGACAATTTTTGCAACATTAACAACACCAATGTCCAGGGACTCACGTGTCACAATTGCATCGTTAACCATGCTCATAACTTCATCCATTGTCACTGCTTTAACAGGGACATCAAACATTGTAATCGTACGATAGCTATCTAATTTGGTCATATATCTCTCTAGGAGGTTTATTACTAAATACTGCAATAGTAGTTAGAATTACATGGTTGCATCTACATTATTAATACCCGAGTTCCTTTAACAGATCTCCAGTAATAGACTCTATGATTTCGAGTTCATTTTTTTTAAGATTATCTTTCCATGATAAATCTTCTTTAATTTCCTTTATTGGGGAAAATCGAATTTTATTACCACCAATTGTGTGAACCTCGTGAGATTTTAAATCCATTTTACCAGGATCATATGGGAAGCCTAGAAATTCGAATATACGTGTTAACTCTCCCTCTGGATCATGGCACAAATCCTCATATCGCAAATGCAACCATAACGACTCAGGAACAGTTTTCAATAACCGCATGGTACGTGAATTAGTCTTGTACCAGGATTTTCCTATGCGTTTTGTAGACTTATTCCACTGATGGGTATCGCGTACACTACCTAATTCTTCTTCGCTGATTCCTTTTCCTCGATAATAACGCTTAAGCGTAGACCATGTTGTTGCCCGTGCGTCTCTGGTGATAAAAATTATTTTCATTCTATCCTGAAGGGTTTCATACAAATCCAGAGCTGCTAAATAATCTTTCGAATTATCTATGACCGCAGATACCTTATGATAGTCTCTTACAAAATCAGCGACAAAGGTTCTTCTTTTAGCCCATTTTCTATATTGCTTAGCCAGAAATATTCCATGTTTCAGTATCGGTTTATTTCTGAAAAACATGTACCGCCATAATCGACTATTACCGCGATATATCCAGGAACCTAAAGAGTTCTTTACAGGCAAATGCTCTTCCCAACCTACATCAGACACTCTAAAATCAAAAGGGTTGGATCTTAAATCAACATGAAAGACTTCACGTACCTTGTCAGCCAAGGCACTCCAGAACTTACAATCTTTTGGCATTTCACCACAACTACACTTTCCATCCTTACCTCTGGCAAATTGAAGATGCAGTCTTTCTATCTCACCCATAGCTACAAATTCAGGATGATTACCTAATAAAATCTCAAGTAAAGTTGAACCTGATCCTCCCGCCCCAACTATATAAACATAATCTGTTTTATTGTTCTGCCCCATACATTCCTCTAAATTATAATCAACTTAAACCTTCAAGCGTTCATTGCACGTTATGCGTTTGAAACTCGAATGTTTTTATACCGCCCCCTTACTAAAAATAACGGCAGGTAATGTTTTAATAAGAATTTTAAAATCAAGCCAAAGTGACCATGTTTCTATGTATTCCAGATCTAACTTCAACCAATCATCGAAAGGTAAATCACTACGCCCTGATATTTGCCATATACAAGTAAGACCGGGTCTGACACTGAATCGTTTACGCTGTATACCCTTTTCAAACAAATCAACATCTCTGATAGACATGGGTCGTGGACCTACCAAACTCATATGCCCACGAATGACATTTATTAACTGCGGCAACTCATCCAGACTGGTTTTCCTTAAAAAATTACCCACCATGGTAACTCGCGGATCATTTTTCATCTTAAAAATGGGGCCTTCGGCTTCATTCAAATGTTCAATTTCTTTCATCTTTTCTTCTGCATCAATACGCATAGACCGAAATTTATACATTGGGAACAATCTTTTTCGCAATCCAACTCGTTGTTGCACAAAAAATATTGGCCCAGGAGAATCAAGTTTGATCGCGATAGCGACTAGTAAAAATAACGGCAACAGTAAAGGCATACATAATATAGTTATCGTTAAATCAAATAACCTTTTGGTCAGCAATGTGGACTCATTTTGAGCCACGGGCTCAAAGGTGAGCATCGGAATCCCTCCTAAAGTTGCTAATCGCATTCTATCAACCTTAAGAGAAAAAACATCAGCCATAAACCTGAATTTAATTCCTTCTATTTCACAAGCATTGGCAATTTTTTCTACATCCTTAATCATGGAGCGAGGGATGGCAATTATAACTTCATCCACCACATTATCATTAAGTATGTCGTGAATCTCATTGACTTCACCAATAATTTTATCGCTATCAATTTTTTGATCTATTGGCGCTACATCAGTATCAAGATAACCAACAATATCAATGCCCCACTCAGTATGCTCGTGTAACATAGAGGTCAAACGACTTGCTCTTTCACCAGTACCAATAATTATAATTTTTAGATAATTTTCACCTTTCTCAAGTGAACGTCGAAAATACCACCAAATCAACATGCCTCGCACCGAAACAAGTAACACAATCTCAACAACACAAAAGATGAAAAGCCATGATCGGTTTACATAATTGACATTCATCATGAAAAATATTGTCACGAGTATCACTATACTAATAGTTAACGCTTTCAATATGATTACCAGATATGAAAAAATCGAACTGACCCGCAATCCCTCATAGGCACCAAATTTCGTTAGAAAATAACCCAGCGGAACCCAGATTAAAGGAATAAAAGCAACATAACGCACCACGTCAATACTGGATGGTTTATATATCTGCTCGATATCATAGGCTAAAATAAGGGCTAGTAATGTAAGTCCCATTTCCAGCAAAAATAACAGGCGACCTATTTCACTTGATTTTTCGTCATACATAATTTTTAAGAAAACTTCGTTGTTGTTGTAATATATCGACCTGATGGCCAAACACGGTGTTTAACTAATAATTCGGGTAATAATTTATTATTAGCAATCAATAAATCATAACCTTTTCTGATAATGGCTCCCCATCGTCTTTTATGCTCAGAATGACCCCCAAGAAAATCGTACTCAGAAGTATTATTGTTAAAACATTTCTGCATTACATTCAATCTGAGGACGTTACCCACACCATTTATATAATCAGGGTCAAATCCTTCCTGCATTTGATGAAAAATATTATTATACAAATAACCCAGCTGGATTGCTTTTACTTCTCCTGAGTCGCTTAATCTGTAATATTGTAACCACCCCTTTTTAAACGCTTTAAGTACAAATGACTGGTAAAATTTCTTTTCATTTGGTTTTCGTACAAATGTACCCGGGTCTCCCAACAACATCCACCGTTTATGATTCAAACGAAATAAATCATCCTGATATGAGGAAACCTCATCTGCAGACTCACAATGATATATAGTGACATCATTTTTAAAAACTTTACGTTTCTGACGTCTAATTTGTTCTCGATGTTTCCGTGAAAACTTCAATAAATAATCATCAAAACTGCAATCTAACGGTATACTCGAAAATTCTGTCTGTCGTTTCACGTAGTTTATATTATTATCGATACAAGCATCTGCAATCATTTGCACTGAATTATTCCAACCAGACATTTTTGGCATCCATATCAAATCCCAGTCATTCCGGTTTTGTTTTAAATGCCTCATAATTGTGCTGGCTATTTTGCCGCTCTCTTTTTTACTGATAATAAAATCCAGATAATCTGAGCCAGACTCTATATCACCTAAAATGCACAAACATTTTAATGGAGCAAGCTTAAAAGCTCTCATTCGGCAGTGATATAAGGGTGCAAGACCTACTAACTTATCGGCAGAATCTCTGATGACTATAATATATGGTTTGGCTGCTCTATGAATCTCTACCCAGCTACTAATCCACTCCCAGGTAAGAAATATACTGTCAGAGTCAGAATTAACGAGTAATTCATTCCACTCCACCTCAAGCTTCTCAAAATCACTCCAATTTTTAACTGCATAAGATCGCAATTTATTCCCTTTATCCTGTAATTAAGGTATGCTTTTGTTTCTTTGTTAAATCATTAACTTTTTGAGTAAAAACTCAATAAAAACAATAATATAATCAATTCTTCCGACTATTGCCAGTAAATATTTCACTGCCAATATAAATAAACCACTATATAAAAAAGATCACAGACAACAATATGAATAAAATCATTCACTTAATATGTGCAGCCAGACCTAATTTTATGAAAATTGCACCACTTTACCATGCTCTAGCTGCAGAAGACTGGTGTACACCTTTAATAGTTCACACTGGCCAGCATTACGACATTAATATGTCCGATTCATTCTTTGCTGATCTCAAACTACCTGAGCCACATATACATCTGGGTGCTGGTGGTGGTAGCCATGCCGAGCAAACTGGTAGAGTTATGATTGCCTATGAAAAGGTTGTGCAGGAAAAGAGACCAGACCTTGTTGTGGTGGTAGGCGATGTCAATTCAACCATTGCCTGTACCCTGGCTGCGACAAAGGTAACCTATGAACTAGGTAGCCAAGATGATCCCACCAACATTAAACGAGCCATCGTTGCACATCTCGAGGCTGGTCTTCGCTCTTTTGATCGGTCTATGCCAGAAGAAGTGAACCGACTGGCTACCGACGTGCTGGCTGATGTTTTATGGACCCCATCTTCAGATGGTGATGATCATTTACGTCATGAGGGTGTATCGGACGACAAAATTGTACGTGTCGGTAATATCATGATCGATTCACTTGAAATGATGCGCCCCCATATAGAGTCACTCGATGAATGCACTGATCTCGGCCTGGAAAAAGGCCAGTATGCTATTTTGACCCTGCATAGGCCTGCCAATGTAGATAACCCTGATATATTAAAATCTCTCTGCGATTTGTTAAATAATATTGCAAAAAAAATCACCCTGGTTTTTCCTGTGCATCCGCGAACCAAAAACAATCTGGAGAAAAATGGATTAATGTCAAATATAGACAATAATCCGAACATTAAATTACTCACGCCATTAAATTATGTACGTTTTATGAGCCTGTTATTTAACAGTAAATTTGCTTTAACTGACTCTGGCGGCTTGCAAGAGGAAACTACATATCTAGGCATTCCATGTTTAACAATGCGGCCAAATACTGAAAGACCCATTACAATCACTGAAGGCACAAATCAGTTATGTAAAATCGAAGAAGTCGAGTCGCTTGTTGATGGGATACTTAATGGTAACTACAAACAAGGTAAAATCCCTGAGTTATGGGATGGCAAAACTGCAGGGCGTGTTGTTGAGTCAATTAAAAAGGTATTATTGTAGATAAGAAATTATCAGCTATTTAACGTTAGTTATATATACTAATAGCAGTTTTTTCTTTAGTGGCCATTCATAATTTATATATCATCTATATGAATGGCCATTTACTTACACTTTTGAGCATGGATGTTACCCAACACTAAACTTTAATCAAGCAGTATCCTGGTCTCTAGTTGGGCATTTCCTGTGATTCTGGTTCTCGCAAGTACTGTTATAGACGATTCCTTCTTATGATATCCACGGCTCACCCAGCCACCCTTGGGTTCATCACTACCTTGAAGCAGTTCGATTTTCAGTCGCGCATCTAACCGTAACTCTACAGAGTGATTTTCTACTGAAAAATATAATATATTATCTTCCTGTTTTACTAGATTGCAGCACTCAGATAATTGAAAGCATATGACGATATTATGAGTAGATTTAGCAATAATATCATCGTGAATGACCACTTGTCCGGCTTCAGCGTCAAGAGATAGTTCACGCCGATGAGTAACCGGGTCTTGTAATCTTGTGTAACCATCATGCTCGGCAATTATCCTGCCTCCCTTAAGATCAGGTTCCCAAGTGATACACTTTGCATTTGCCCGGTGTCCCCAGAGAAATGGTCCAAGCATAATAGATTGGTCAACCTCATCGACTTCGACAGTATTATGAGCTCTAGTGCTTTTAAAATACTCACGCCATTCAGGATAGGTAAAATAGTCATAGGTACCTGGGTCTATAAAAATTTGCTTGCCGAATGCCTTTAATACAAAACTTAATGCATCGGCATTTCCATGTGCAGCAATTGATGTGTATCCTAATTCGGCACAATCAAAAAATACACTGACAGCATCGTCAGAGTATGTATGCCCTGCTTGAAGTAGATAGTAACCTGATTCTTTAAATTCTCTTGATGTCAACTCAGGAGTTGAAGGCAAATCGTCTATTAAATCAAACTGCTTAACAGCATCCTCTCCAAACAACCAGATAGATGATTCACTCAAGCCCTGAGACCAATATTTAAAATCAGAACGATTGAATAGAATTGCGCCTATTGATAACAAATCCTGAAATGAGCGATTTTGCTGCCCAAGATCAACAACATAACCATCATCACAGTCACCAAACATAGGTGGTTCATCACCTTGTTCAGTTAACAAACCGACAAACTCAATCATTTTTTCTATGCGGTCCCAGTACATTTTAGAAAATTCATTATTGGTCCTACGCCCTACTAATCCACATAAAATGTAAAACTGCAAAACAAAGTATTGGTAACCCAAACCATGCTCTCTTGTACAACCATCTGAAAACGATTGCGCGATAATTTCTCTTTCCAGAGTATTTTTTGCATCATTGATTAATAACTGTGCGCTTGGGAATTGGTCAAAATATGAGGCGGCAACAAATACACCTGCTACCTCACCTATCAAATGATTATTAGCTGATGATCCTTGCGAATATTTACGTACTGTATCCCAACAATGAAGATAACTAAGATGAATGAATTTTTCTTTCCATAAATCGGTTATCGCGTCTGATTCTTTTATACAATCGAATATCCATACCCAATTTATTACGCGCACACCGTGTTCAAGAACACTGCGCCAGTTCATTCCATAGCCAAAAGGATTAGCTTCCCACCATGAAGTAACTTGTGACATTATTTCCTTAACGTATTTTTCGTTTCCTGTGGCCTTATAGGCGCGCGCCAATACTAAAAGATGCTGATGACGATTCGGCTCCCAAACCAATTTACAATCACCAGCCGATTTTATGTCTCGATAATCTATATTTAATGATAAAGATTTTGGCGCTTCAATATTTAGATTTTGATCTTTATGCCAATCAATTGGATCGCCAAAAAATTTATCTTTCAGATTAAAGAATGATAACTTATGCTCGCAAATTAAATCTGCATGTTCAATTAAATCATCAAGCCAGGTCTGGCTATAGCTAGCAAGATTTTCTGCAAAACCTGTCTGTAGTGACTGCGCAGAAAAACCATAGCTATCTTTTTCATAGTAAGGCTTGGCAACAGAGCTGGAGGGGTAAAGTTTTAGCGGTATACGTATACGGTCGACTTGATCACGAATCAGCGATTTTACGCGCCAGATAATCTCTCCGGCCGACATGCTTTTTAGGCGTTGGATATACCAATTAACTGGCTGCATTTTTTTCGCGGCCAGAAGGCCGCCCCTAGATTACATCGAAAAATAAGTTATTTCTTAAGAAGCGCCTGAATCAAATCTCTAGCCTTGAATACTATATTTTCAAGTTCAGCTACACGCGACTCCAGGCTAGCATTACCAGCGGTAGTACTACTGCTTTTTATTGTTGATTTCGATTCGCCAGAAGCAGCTTCGCCATCACGACTAAAGTGCAGCTCTTCATCTAACTCGGAAACAACTGCTTTAATTGTATCAACAGTAATATCGTGTGATTCTTCTGTAAAAGCAAACAATAAAACCCGATCACATAGTGTATTAATTCTACGAGGAATACCTTGTGTATATTTGTAAATTTCAGTAAATGAATCATTACTGATATGTGGGTCTGCTTTCCAGCCTGCAATTTTTAAACGATGCTCCACATAACCTTTTGTTTCACTCTTCCCCATAGGGCCAAGATGATATGACGCAATAATTCTTTGACGAAATTGTTCCAGATTTTCACTGCGCAAGGTATCTCTGAATTCAGCCTGCCCCAATAAAAAACTTTGCAATAATGAATGTTTGCCAGATTGATAGTTTGACAACATTCGCAACTCTTCGAGCGAATGCTGCTGGAGATTCTGGGCTTCATCCACAATCAACAAAACCCGTTTCCCAGCTTTATCCTGTTTACGTAGAAATTTTTCTATTTCTTTTAATAATTCAGACTTGCTCAATCCTTCATATCGCAAACCAAATGAACCAGCAACCATTTTAAGAAGGTCGTCGGGTTCTAGCTGCGTAGTCACTAGTTGAGCTGCGATGATATCTTCATTCTTTGCCAATTCTTCCAGCAGAGCACCTATCAACGTTGTTTTTCCTGCACCGATTTCACCAGAGACGACAATAAAACCTTCTCCCTGATTGATACCGTAGCGTAAATAGGCCAGCACCCGGTTATGCTCTTTACTACCATAGTAAAAACCTGGGTCTGGATTCAAGCTAAATGGTTTAGTCGTTAAACCATAAAATTCTTCGTACATATATAGAGCCTTCCTATAGCTGCCAGTTAATACCGATCGTGGCAATGTTTTGTCTGTAGTCCACACTATTCAATGATGAATCTCGACGGTTATGCGTTAACTTCATCGTACCTGTCAATTTCTTCTGTAATTGTCTTACAACGCCCGCACTCAGGGATGCATACCCATCCTTTCGACCGCCACCTCTTACATTAACAATCTGCCCCGACGTTGAAAAAATCGCTTTGGTTCTTCTGGCAAAATCCCATGTCAAGTTTGCTGATGCTCCATAAGAACGCTCTCTATCATCTGATATCTGATAAAAGCGGCGTTCATCATAGATCGAGGCAGTCAACAAGCTCTTTGCGCTTCTAAAAGAAAAATTGCCAGACAGTCTTTTTCGAATATATGTATCATTATTAATACCAGGTAGGCTTGGATCTAATACTTCAGGATTACTCGCATCTGAAATAATTGGATCACCAAATTCATCAACATCTTGAACACCTGTTCCATCAAACTGGTTAACAGCTGAAACAGTGACGTCTTCTAGATATTTTGCAGATAATAATACTCTTCGTAGCCTGTGCGACAGGGTCATATAACCTGTATTACCATAAAATCGCTCCCCTACACCTGCTTCAAATGATGTACGGGGGCTAGGCGTCCAGTTAATGCCGATTGTCCATGATGAACCGTCAGGTGCTTCTGTAGTGACAGCGCGTACATATTCATTATCTTCATAACCTGCTGTTGCAGTCAGGCCAAACTGCCGAGTTAATTTGTATTCGACTTTTCCTTTATATTCTGTAAGTTCGGTATCACTTTGACCGTCTGTTTCAATATCCTGGTTATGATAATTAACATTCCACTTTATTCGGTTAAATGATGTTCCACTACTTAACTTCACTTGATAGTCATTTCGATCACTATCATTGGCAGAACCTGATCCATAACGAACAATGCCTTTTTCAACACCTAAATATAAATCAGCAGCCCTGCCAAACCGATATTTAAAATACGGATTCAATCTTGCCGTTCCTACATTCGTTCGATTACCCGTAACACTTTGATTATTGAATGAGACATTCCCTGTATTGCTTATATTTTGTTGGCCATAACTGGCCGAACCATTTATATAAAATATATCTTTAATAAAATTTGCAGTTACATCACCCTGCAATTGATGAAAGGTCTCATTAAATTGATCTTCACTAGCATATATAAGATTCTGTAATCGGTAATCCACTGACAAATCCAGGGCTCGTGTTTTTCTTCTTATACCAATGTACGGGTTTATCTCTGTTATATAGTCATCTATTTTATTCGCAGATACCAATGTAAGGTTGTCATTATATGATTCAGAAGCCGCAACACCACCTTTTAGCTCCCAACCTCCAATTGCCGAATGGGCAGGATTAATAAAAAACACACTCATTCCCAACAAGAAAATACTACTCTTGACAGGCATATAGTTATTCATCCCAAGACTCACTATTGCCCATGTTTTCATTTTGCTCAACTCCATAATACCCCCCATAGTAACCACTATTTGCGTAACGTGCTTTATTCAAAATCATACCGATTACTTTATCTTGGCCAATTTGACTAACAGCAGTTTTAAGTACATCTGTTGGAACACCACCCGCCTCTACCACAACCAATACTTGCCCCATTAAACTTATAATCACAGACGCTTCAGTTGTTTCGAGTAATGGTGGAGCATCAAACAATATAATACGATCGCTATAACGCTCAGCCATCTCCTTGATCAAGCTACGCATTCGGCCACTGGCTAGTAATTCCGTAGGGTTTTTCGGTAGCTGCCCAGCAGGCAATACTTTCAACCGCGATAAGTCAGTTCCCATAATCACATCTGACATATCTTTAGAGGGATCTTTTAAAATATCCATAAAACCCAACTCATTCTCAAGACCTAACTGCATGGTTAAAGATCTTTTTATGATATCAAGATCAACCAATAAAATTGTCGTATCCAGCTCCATTGCTATGCTGGTTGCCAAATTTAATGACGTGTAGGTTTTTCCTTCGCCCGCCGTCGCGCTGGTCACTACAACCAAATTACCATTCTCAACTGGCGCCGCTCCCAGGTTAAACGCATTTTTTAATATCGGTCTTTTAATAATCCTGTATTCTTCTGACAATTTATTACGCTTTGAGTTAGGCGTTAAAAATCCGGCCTCATCAAGGCGCGCATAATCCATATGACAAATCTTTTTCTCACTTGGCGTAACTTCCGGGGCAATATTTTTTTCAATGCGGGAACTACTGGTTTCGACAACAGGATTAGCATCAATCACTTTCGATGCAGCTGTTGCTGGTATTTCTGTCACGGTCTCATTATTTGCTCCTGCAATATCTTCTACCGTACCAAAACTTGTATTGTCCTCAGCTTTCTCTTGCTTATTTTTAGCAATCAGGCGCTCTATGGCTTTTTCAATACTACTCATAGACCCTCACGAAAATTATTTATTATTTGTATATCTGCAGCATAATTATTAAGTATCAGAACTCCGACAAACAAAACAACCAGCCCCACCACAACAAGAAAAAATGCTCCCACTTCTAACTTTCTTTTAAATAACAATGAAGGGGTCCATATCCTACTGACACTACCAAACACCGGGTAGCCACTTATCCGCCCAAGCCCCTTAACATCCATGAGCACAGGATGTAATTGAGACATCAAAAAAGCAATTAAACCACCCGCCGCCAATGATAAAACAAGAACAATGATACTTAATGCCGGTCGATTTGGCGCCGATGGGATGACTGGAAGTCTGGGTGGGTCAATAATTTTGAATTTAACGCTATCGCCTGCTGCATCAGCACTTTCAGACATTCGCGCCGACTCTCTTCTTGCTAGCAATGCATCATAATTCGTTTTATTTACACTGTAATCACGACTCAGTCGCTTTAGTTCAGTCTCGATCTGCGGTAAAGTTTTGCTTTTCTCCTTCAATACCTCCATTCGCTTTTGGTATTCTGAGGCCCTAACTCTTACTCCAGCTAGTTCTGCTTCCGCAATGCCTAAAGATAATTGCAACTGATTTATTAATTCACTCTGGACCACCGCACCGCCTTTAACGGACTGTACTTCCTCTGATTTTCTCTTTTTTAGTTGATCAATGGTTGCACGAATTTCCTTTACATCCGGATGTTCACCCGTAAACCGGAGTAATAATTGATCAAGGCTCTTTTCTAACTCAAGAATTCTGGCGTCATACGGACTAGCAGGCGCTACTGTTCCTTTAATCTGTCCTTCTCGCGCAGCAACTAGCTGCCGCTTTAATTCATTACGTTTGTAGCTCGCTTCACGCAATTCTAGTTGCGCCTGTTGATATGCTGTTTTATTTTTATCAAGCTGTACGAATATGCCACCACCCTGACCTGGCAAGCTTCCAAGATATTTACGTTTATATGCCGTTAATCTATTTTCAGCCTCAACCAATCTGGTTTCATATTCAGCAATCTGTTGCGAAAGAAACTTTTGTGCCGAATCGGAATCTTGCCGCGTATCACCAAGCGTAGTTTCTACAAAAATAGTCAAAAGTGCCTGTACAACATCCTTAGCAATTTTTGCCGACTTATGTGAATATGAGATTGTATATAAATTTTGCTTGCGGGTACTATTTAGAGTTATGTTTGATGTCAGCCCAAGTATTAATTGCTCTTTTTCCTCTGCTGTTTTTGTCGTTAGATCAAGGTCCGTTTCTCGTGCAACCTTTTCCAGATTAGGCCGACTTAGAAGCGTTCTTGTCATCAGTCGTAAACGTTGACCAACATCAGTCTGAACTGCGATCCCTCTTAGTAACGGACGTAGAATTGAGTCTGTGTCAACGTAAACACGCGCACTGGATTCATACGTGTTAGGCATGGTTATTACGACAGCCCAGCCAACAATAGCAATTAACCAGGTTGCACTCATTGCTAGCCAGCGGTAGCGCCACGCAGCTCTAAGCTGCATTATAATTTCAAGAAACGTATCTTTCATATTATCAAACTAGAGTTAAATTAAATTTAGAACCAGGATTCAGGAATAATAAGAACATCACCAGGCAACATATTCACATTGGCAGAAATATCACCGTCTCTTATCAAATTATCGAGTTTTACTTCTATCTGTTGTTTTTCCCCATTAACGGTTCTAACTATAGATGCCCGATTTCCCGCTGCAAACTCTGTCAATCCTCCTACTGCAATAACAACATCCAGCAATGACATGTTTTCGCGGTAAGCCAGCGACTGTGGTTTTGCTGCCTGCCCCACCACTCTGATCTGCTCCTTATAGCGCCCGACAAAATTTGTGACTGTCACCGTCACCTTCGGGTTTTTTATAAATTTACTTAATCGTTTCTCAAGATCCCTCGCCAGTTGCGTAGGCGTCAAACCACTAGCCTTAACATCTTCAACCAAAGGTATCGTGACCAATCCGTCCGGCCGCACCGCTGCCTGCGTGGAAAGCTCAGGATTCGCCCAGACAAACACCCTCAACCCGTCTCCAGGCCCTATCATATATATTATTGATTTATCACTGCTTTTCCCAGCTTGATCAGTATCCGTAGCTGCGAAAGCATTATTAACATAAAAGGAACTTAATAATATTAGGATATAAGCATAAATTTTCTGCTGCATAGCTAACTTCCCTAAAAAGCGTTACATATTTGTATTTAGTTACTGTAAATTTTTTTTAATAATGCCATTAAAGCACTAAAATATAAAGTAAAAATATTGTTTATATATCACATAAAATGCTTGCAAAAATTAACATTTCAAGTACCTATGGCCCTGGATAACCATATAATTCAATATACATGTTATATTAAGCTGTCATATTATGTTGCTTATAATGATTATTTGAAAAATATAGATTAATTTAGTTAAACATTTACGCTAAATTGATATTATTCACTTTACGTTGTTTATAATAAAAAAACTTACTTTTGTCGGTATTTTTTACAATATTCTTCACACTACAAACCGCATAAAAGTATTATGTAGAACATAATCAATATGTTAACTCAATAAACCTTACCGTCAATCAGCACAATACAGTGGTACAACCCCTTCACACCTCGACTGTCAGGTGCATTGAATGACTTTTGTCGAATAAATTTACACTTAAGTATCTATCAGGCTACATAAAATCGACTAAAACCGATAATAAATCTTTATTTACAATAGGTTATAAATAATGGCATGGTTGATGCATTCTGCTAAGTAACAAAAAATTTTAAATCTTACTTATTTTGGGAAAATGTTTAACATGAAAACTATAAAATCAACGCTAGCAACCTTAGTACTACTCTTTGCATCATCAATCGTAAGCGCCAGCACACTATCAGGTAACATAAACCTGGTTGGTCTTGGTCTTTCTACTATTGATTCATCTGCCCAAACAATTAACTTCAACCCAAATATTTTCTTCGTGGTTGCAGGAACGAGTGACTTGTCTGTCATGAGCGGCAATATCGGTACAGTAAAAAATGTTGGTGGCGCTTTACCACTAGTCAGCTTCCTGACTTCAACAAATGCTGCTGGTGATATATTCAACTTTGATATGACAAGCGCATCATTTACGTCTGACAACAAACGCGCTTCAGGACAAGGCATTGCTAGCCTGACTGTGTTTGCTACTGGTGTAACTACATCATCTATTGCAGGCTGGGAAGTATCTAACCAAGGCACCAATACTACATGGTCAGCTACCGTACCTGAGCCAGCTACTTTAGCAATCTTTGGTTTGGGCCTTATCGGATTAGGATTTGCACGTAGCAAAAAAGCCTAAATCTGTACAGATAGTAATACTTGAAAAGGCCTCATTTTATGAGGCCTTTTTTTATGGCATAATATCCAGTATCCAAACCACACAACCCTAAAGAAATTTGATGAAATTAATAATCAGTCTGGATTATGAGCTCTTTTTTGGCAGCAAGATTGGCACCGTAGACAATTGTCTTATCAAGCCAATTGATCGCTTGCTTGAAGTAATCAATCCATATGACATCAAATTATCCTTATTTGTAGACTCCGGCTTTCTTTTACGCCTGCAAAAATACCAAGACAAGTTTCCTCAGTTAAATGATGAACTTGAAAGAGTAAGCAATCATATCCGGTCATTACATAACAATGGGCATGATATACAGTTACATATTCACCCTCACTGGGAAGACACACATTTTGATGGTGAAGACTGGAATTTTGATTTTGATCGATACAGGTTACATGATTTTGATAAAACCAATATTAGTGAAATCGTTAATCGATATAAACAGGCGCTAACCGAAATAGTAGGTGACAATGTATTTGCTTATCGCGCTGGCGGCTGGTGTCTACAGCCATTTGATGCACTATCTGACGCTCTAAGCGAAAATAACATATGGCTTGAAAGTACAGTATTTCTAAATGGTGTATCTGAACAGGAAAAACGCGGCTTTAACTTTACTGGCTCGCCGGACAAATCTTCATGGTGGTTTGACAGAGACCCACTTGTTCCCGTTCCGAGCGGACCATTCTTTGAGGTTCCTATCAGCGCAGTCAAAGCTAACCCTTTATTTTTCTGGCATATGGTTTATTCAAAAATAATTAAACAAAAAAAACACCATACATTCGGTGATGGCATACCATTACGATTTGCTACGAAATCTCAATACATGAAGATGTTATTCAAACCTGTTTACAATGCAGTCAGCATCGATGGCGCAAAGACACGACTGCTTAAAAGTGCATACAAACAACTTACTAGTGACCCCCAGAAAGATATTTTCAATATTATGGGGCATCCAAAAGCATTTACTGAATACGGACTAGAGCAACTAGCTCGTTTCCTTGCCAAACATACATTTAACAGTATCACGTATCAGGATTTCAAGAATACAAATCAATAAAGTCAGTAATAAAAAAATAACATGATGTCCCGACACATATACTATATATGCAGAATGTATCTGGCTTTACGGTTATCGATATACTTGTTACAGACTGGATAACAGCTTCTTTGCGTCACTATATTCTACAAATCTTGTATTTGCATTCAATATTTTATGTAAGATTGCTTTTGCCTGCTCTTTCTTGCCGAGTATGACGTATCCATATGCTAAATGATAATGAACACTCAAATCTTTGGTTTTATCCGCAGCAGCTTTTATATACCGCATACCTTTATCAAGTTCATTTCGATTTAAATACACCCATCCCAATGTGTCCTGTATGAAAACATTTGAGGAGTGAAGCTTATGTGCTCTTAATGCATATTCAAGAGCCTTAGAATTATCTTTCTTAATAAATAATAACGCTATGTTGTTTAAAGCATTAACGTCATTTTTATTGGTTTTTAGAATAGTTTGATAGAGATCAATAGCATCATCTATTTTTTTATTACTGGCATACAAATTTGCAAGATCAAACATGACAACAAAATCATTCGGGTGATCTTTTACCCACTGTTTAAATAGCTTAATACCAGAAACCAATTTACCGGTTTTATGATATACATCATATAGTTTATAGGTAGCTGAGCGATCAGCATTTAAAGATAATGCAACTTTGTAAGCACCCTCCGCTTCCTGATACATTTTTTTATTTAGATAGATGTCACCTGCGAGTATATATCCGACGGCCGACGTTTTTTTATCCTTCTGTATTTCTTGTGCAATTTTCAGCGCATGTTCATAATTTCCACTTTGTAGTTCTACTGCACTCAAACCTCGTTTCACCAGATAAGACTTCGGATCTAATCGTTGCGCTTCTTTTAATGCCTTACGGGCCAACTCCACCTGTCCATCTTTAGAATACGAAGATGCAAGTTTAATATATTGAGTACTATTACCTGGATTTAATTCCACAAGTCTTTTATATGTTTTGATAGCATTTTTTATTTGCTGATTCTGGAGAAACGATTCCGCCTGTAAATTTAATAAATCACTGTCATTTGGATGATATTTAAGGGCAGAGCTCAGCACACTCTGCGCATCGTTAGTCAAATTGGTTTTTAGGTAATAACTTGCCAACACAACTGCAGGTAATTTGTTATCAGAATTATAATTATATGCCTGCACAAGCCAATTTTTCGCCTCATCAATATTACCCTTTCGTTCCGCTATTTGAGCCAAACCTATAAATGACATCAAATTACCTGGG
>Ga0316206_1001114_pt1 | contig 26552 bp, 16 predicted proteins | sample 6monthpyrite_MG_FD_204942 | JGI IMG/M metagenome (GOLD analysis project Ga0316206, IMG submission 204942) | Microbial mat bacterial communities from mineral coupon in-situ incubated in ocean water Damariscotta River, Maine, United States -... | ecosystem: Environmental > Aquatic > Marine >... | reverse complement strand
ACCCTGAGCTGAGAATCGGATCGTATTGTTATCTGAGAGTAAGATACCTGTGTGAATACGCTTCCCAGATTCAATACTATTATCGAGAGTGACACCCATCTTAGTTACTTTTATATCAAAAGTACCGGTAGCTGTTGCTGAAGTAAGGGTACGATTTGTGATAACAATCATCATATATAGCTCCTTGAAATATACTGACACTATTAAAAGAATTAAAAGAGTCAGAGCCCTTTTTTATATTTCTTTATATTAAGCTTATAGTGACAGTGATTAAAGAATAAAACAAATCAGTTATAGTTCTTCTTCTTGAAGACGATTGTCTGCAATTTCAGCAACGCCTCTTTTGTGTTCCATATATTCTAGAATCAATCCGCTCTTTATTGTTGATCCGTTATAACTACCTTGTCCGCCGGTGCGAACATAATATTTTCTTTTTGGCTCAACATTCATGGAAAGTTTACCTTCAAGAAAACCTCCGACAGCTTTAATTTTTACAAGCCCCGGTTTTGCACGATAAGGAAAGTAACCGTCATTATCGATACTAACGATATGCTTTTCATTCGCATATATATCCACCGCCATAGGAGCGCCATACATGCTAAATTCTCGGTAAAAATAAATAATCGAGACATTATCACCAGCCGCAACCTCTTTAAACACGGGTCCGCTAGCGGTTACACAAGACAAAAGCACAAAAGGTAAAAGCAGTAAAACGACAATTTTTCTCATTATTTTTTCCTATTTTTGAGACAACTTAACAGGAGGCGTAAAGCAAATAAATCAGGGTTAACCCACATCTAAAAATCAAAGAGAAACTAAAGAGAAATTAAAGGGCTCAGAGCCTTTAACCATTTATTCAGGCTTTTTTCACATGCTTCGATTTAAGCTTGAGTGCACCCAGCCCCGGAATCTTACAATCAATATCATGATCAGCATTCGCTTCCGGATCGATCAGGCGAATTTTTTTAACCTTAGTGCCCACCTTAACGACCTGTGAAGAGCCCTTGATTTTAAGATCTTTAGTAACAATGACGGCATCACCATCATTTAAAATATGTCCATTCATATCTCTGATTAATGAATCATCGAGTGACTGATCTTTTGGCCATTCATGACCACAGGACGGACAGATATACATATCACTGTCTTCATAGGTGTATTCGGCATCGCATTCAGGGCAGTTGGGTAAATTCAATGTAGTCACTCTTTAAGATCAGAAGGAAGGAAACTGAGAGGTATTGTAATGATTTAATACCATGCTGCAATTAATCATGCATTCACCTGGAATAAGTTTGGCTTTATTAATCCGCACCGATGCTGCACACCTTATTAAACCGTCTTGCGTAAAATATCCAAAACACACTTCCCACAAGAAAGGATGAAACAAAAATAACGATACCCTTTTCTCCCAGTGGAATAAAACCGGTTAATTTCAGTGACAGATAAATAGTAGATAGAGTAACAACCATACCGCCCAGCATTGAAGTTATAAGCAATACAATAGCAAAGGGTTTGTAGGTAAGGTATTTCGCCATCGAAATACCTTTGCCCATAATAAACATGTGAAGCGGGCGCATTGAAAAACCAGCAAGCAGGCTTATCGCAATGAGTAGATAGTGACTTGTATTCATTCCTTACCTCTTCCTAATACAAAAAAACTTTGCCCCTTTATCTTCTAAATACAAAGCGACTCCGAGACCGAGTATATCAAGTATTGGTAAAAACGGGGGCTACCACCTTTTCTACTTCAATGAATTATCGGTTTAGCTTTTGATTTTCCTTCCCGTCTCACTGTTTGCCTGGCATTGTTTCCATAAAGGGTAAATTAGCCAAGGACGGCCAATTTAGTTTGCAATGAGCATGGATGCGAATGCGAACGCCCCGTAAGCGAAGTTAGTTCGATTCAAATATTTATGAATGATAGTTATTGTATTTACAATGCACGGATACCCACAGGGCAAACCGTGTTTAGGGCGGCTTTTTTGGGTACTTTTTTAGCTGTAGAAAAAAGTGCCTCGCCCGCCGGTGCGAATACCGGCAATGCCTGAAGAGTTAACAACAATGAAAAAGAATAATGACTGTGGGTGCTGCGCTAACCCACGCTTTTGACTTTGATTCTACCTTTAATACACTTCCAGTAGATTCCTGCTAAAAGCACGTAAGAATGACAATTAAGCTTAAAGGATTGACGACCTTAGCCACCCAAAACTTGATATACTCCCCCTCATGGCAGGCCGAATACCCCAACACTTCATAGACTCACTCATCAACCAGATCGACATCGTCGATGTCATCGACGCACGAGTCCCATTAAAGAAAAAAGGCCACGAATACACCGCCTGCTGTCCGTTCCATAACGAAAAAACACCCTCTTTTACCGTTAGCCAGCAAAAACAGTTTTACCATTGCTTTGGTTGTGGTGCTCACGGCACCGCCATCGGCTTTCTAATGGAATACGAGAACATGGAATTTGTCGATGCCATCGAACAACTGGCAGCCGATCACCATATCGATGTTCCCCGTGAAGATTCTCAAATACCGCAAGGCCCGGACAATACCGGCGTTTATAAAATGCTGGAGTTGTCTGCCGAGCAATATCAGCTGCAACTCAAACAATCACAACGCGCCATCGACTATTTAAAAAAGCGCGGATTAAGTGGTGAGATTAGTAAAGACTATGGCATTGGTTATTCACCCGATAGCTGGGACTTTATTTTTAAACAGGGTAAATCTCAGGCTGAAGTAAAAGACCTCGCAGCCGGTGGCATGCTAATAGAAAAAAATGGCCAACAGGGTCATTATTACGACCGTTTCCGTGACCGTATTATGTTCCCTATTCGTGACCGTCGTGGCCGTACTATTGGTTTTGGTGGCCGCATACTCGATCAGGGTGAACCTAAATATTTGAACTCACCTGAGACCCCTGTCTTCCATAAAGGCAAAGAGCTGTACGGTTTATTTGAAGCTAAAAAGTCAGTTCGTAACCTCGATACCATTGTGATTGTTGAAGGTTATATGGACGTGGTGGCACTGGCACAAAATGGTATTCGTTATGCTGTTGCTACACTGGGTACTGCAACCACTGCTGATCAAATCAGTTTGATTTTACGCTCTGTAAAAAAACTGGTGTTTTGTTATGACGGTGACCGCGCCGGTAAAAAAGCGGCCTGGAAAGCATTAGAAAACACCCTGCCACTGATGCGCGACGGCTATGAAATCCGTTTTCTGTTTTTACCCGATGGTGAAGACCCGGACACAATGGTAAGACAGGAAGGCCAGCAAGCTTTTGAACTGCGTCTGCAAAATGCCACACCGCTTTCAGATTTCTTAATTAAGAATTTAGAACAACAAACTGATATGAGTAGCATGGATGGCCGTGCTCATTTTGCCGAACTGGCCAAACCATTGCTGAATAAATTACCGGAAAGTATTTTTAAAGATTTGCTCAACGAATCTATCAGCAAGGAAATCGGCTTACACAATAAAAAACTGGTTGAACAGGCTCCTGTCAGGCCTGTACGTCAGCCAAGCTACGCAGAAACTAAAGGCAGGCACATCCGCATCACAAATGTACGCCTGGCAATTGGCCTGATACTGCAACAACCGGCTCTGATCTCTGAAATCAGCATACCGGAAGCACTTCGTCAGGCAGATATTCAGGGAATCAATGTACTGTTCGATTTACACGACATGATCAAAGCCAGTCCGGAGCTGAGTAGCGCCGCCATTTTAGAACGATGGCGCGATAACGAAATGGGCGGTTATCTCAATAAATTATTACACTGGGAAATCCCTGGCGCGGAGGATAAGGACACCTCGCTGACTATGGTGCAACATGCACTTGAAAAAATTCAGCAGAAAATGAAGGATCAGCGGCTTGAATTTCTGCTACATCAATCGCAACATGCCTCACTCAGTGAAGAAGAAATGAGTGAATTAAAGGTTTTGATGCACCGGGATTATGACGACACGGAAGAGTAAATTTACTCCACTATCGGCCAGATCTATCATCATTCATCCATTAGCCATTTCTAATTTTATGGTCTATAATCCTTAAACGCACTGAGGGGCGCTGCAGCAGAGTCACTCTGTCAGGCTCAGTGTATCAACAAAACGGCGCTCATTATTAGTTTGTAGCTAAGCAATGAGCACGTGTCGCAGTTTTGACTATACTCATTCAGTTACATAAATATTTTTAGTATTTGCTAATCATGATTGATAGCGCTGAGGAATATAGACATGTCCAATAGCCATTTATTTACATCCGAGTCAGTATCAGAAGGTCATCCTGATAAAGTAGCTGACCAGATTTCAGACTCCATTTTAGATGCCATTTTCGAACAAGATCCCAAAGCCCGGGTTGCCTGTGAAACCATGGTCAACACTGGCATGGTCGTCATCTCTGGCGAAATAACAACCTCTGCCTGGGTCGATATGCAGGCAGTGGTTCGTGAAACGGTTCGAGAAATTGGTTACACCAGTTCAGAAATGGGCTTTGATGCAGACTCCTGCGCCGTTATTACTTCCATCGATAAACAGTCTGCTGACATTGCGATGGGTGTTGATGAATTTGATGATCACGAACAGGGCGCAGGTGACCAGGGTTTAATGTTTGGCTATGCCAGCAATGAAACCGATGTACTGATGCCTGCACCGATTACCTATGCTCACCAGCTGGTTAAACGTCAGGCTGAAGTTCGCAAAAATGGTACGCTTTCATGGTTACGTCCGGATGCGAAAAGTCAGGTCACTTTCCGTTATGAAAACGGTAAGCCTGTCGGTATCGATGCCGTTGTTTTATCTACCCAGCATAATCCAGATATTACGCTTGATGTATTGCGCGAAGCCGTGATGGACGAAATCCTTTTGCCCGTTTTACCGGAAAGCCTGATCAGTAAAGATACTAAATACTTTATTAACCCAACAGGCAATTTTGTTATCGGTGGCCCGGTCGGTGACTGTGGTTTAACCGGTCGTAAAATTATTGTTGATACTTACGGTGGCATGGCACGTCACGGTGGCGGCGCTTTCTCGGGTAAAGATCCATCAAAAGTGGATCGCTCTGCTGCTTATGCAGGGCGTTATGTTGCTAAAAATATTGTGGCTGCTGGTCTTGCTGACAAATGTGAAATTCAGGTTTCCTATGCAATTGGTGTTGCTGAACCAACATCCATTTCAGTTGAAACATTTGGCACAGGAAAAATTGATGATGATCGTATAGTTCAATTAGTGCGCGAACATTTTGATTTAAAACCTAAAGGCCTGATTCAAATGTTAGACCTGCTACGCCCTATTTACAAAGCAACCGCAGCCTATGGTCACTTTGGTCGTGAAGAAGACGACTTTACCTGGGAACGAACTGATAAAGCAGCAGCACTTAAAGATGCTGCCGGACTTTAAATAATACTTAGCGCCCTTTTATAAAAAGGGCACAACCTAATTCCTAAATCAGGAGCTAAACAATGAATGCTGTAATTGATAAAAATTTTACTGACTATAAAGTTGCCGATATTTCACTGGCTGACTGGGGCCATAAAGAAATAGCCATTGCCGAAACGGAAATGCCTGGCCTGATGGCACTGCGTGAAGAATACGGTGATGAAAAACCTTTAGCGGGCTGTCGCATTATGGGCAGTATCCATATGACGATTCAGACAGCTGTTTTAATTGAAACACTGGTTGCATTAGGCGCAGAGGTTCGCTGGGTTTCATGCAATATATTCTCAACTCAGGATCACGCTGCAGCAGCTATTGCAGCTCAGGGCATTCCTGTTTTTGCCTGGAAAGGTGAAACGATTGAAGAATACTGGTGGTGTACTGAACAGGCACTGCTATGGCCTGATGGTAAATTACCAAACATGATTCTAGATGATGGTGGTGATGCGACTTTATTAGTTCATAAAGGCGTCGAGTTCGAAAAAGCAGGTGCCATCCCGGCAACTAAAGATGACGACAACGAAGAATACAAAGCCGTACTCGATGTATTGCGTCGTACAATCAGTGACGGCTCTACTACGTGGCAGGATATTGCAACAAGTGTCAAAGGCGTAACCGAAGAAACAACAACGGGCGTACATCGTCTATACGAAATGCAGGAAAAAGGCGAACTATTGTTCCCTGCAATGAATGTAAATGATTCTGCGACTAAATCTAAATTTGATAATTTATACGGCTGTCGTGAATCTTTAATCGACTCTATAAAACGTGCAACTGACGTTATGATTGCCGGTAAGATTGCAGTCGTAATTGGTTACGGTGATGTAGGTAAAGGTTGTGCTCAGGCATTCAAAGGCATGGGCGCAACAGTTTGGGTAACTGAAATCGATCCTATCTGTGCATTACAGGCAGCAATGGAAGGTTACCGCGTTGTTGATATGAACGATGCTTGTAAACAGGGTGATATTTTTGTTACGACGACAGGTAACATGAATGTTATTAACCATGATCACATGGCTAGCATGAAGAATGAAGCCATCGTATCAAACATTGGTCACTTTGATTCTGAAATTGATATCGCTTCTCTGGAAAAATATGAATGGGAAGAAATTAAACCACAGGTTGATCATGTTATCTTCCCTGATGGCAAACGTATCATCATTCTGGCAAAAGGCCGCCTGGTTAATTTAGGTTGTGCAACAGGTCATCCAAGTTTTGTTATGTCGGCATCATTTACTAATCAGGTTATGGCGCAGATTGAGTTCTACAAGAATTCTGAAAACTACAAAAATGAAGTTTACATTCTGCCAAAAATTCTTGATGAAAAAGTAGCGCGTTTACACCTGAACAAGGTCGGTGCTTTCTTAAGTACTTTATCGCAGGAACAAGCTGATTATATTAACGTACCAGTTGAAGGCCCTTACAAAGCTGATCACTACCGTTACTAATAGAATACCCACAGGTAAGTAAAAAATGAATCGAACATTTAGTTGTGAATTTTTTCCACCCAAAACAGAAGCCGGGCAGGAAAAACTTTTAAACACTAGTGCCGCATTAAAAGAAGCAATCGACCCGGAGTTTTTTTCAGTGACTTTTGGTGCAGGTGGTTCTACCCGTGAGCGCACCTTTACGGCTGTTAGTGAAATCATCAAGCATACCGGGGTGCCAACAGCGCCTCACCTCTCATGCATTGGTTCAACCAAAACTGAAATTGCTGATATTTTGCAAAATTATAAAGCTCAAGGCATTAAGCGCCTTGTCACTTTACGCGGTGATTTACCTTCGGGCATGTACTCAGCAGGAGAACTTAATTACGCCAACGAGTTGATTGAATTTATTCGTAAAGAAACAGGTGACCATTTTCATATTGAAGTGGCTGCGTACCCGGAGTTTCATCCGCAGGCGGAATCACCGAAAAAAGATCTCGAATATTTCAAACAGAAAGTAGATGCCGGCGCTAATTCAGCGATCACCCAGTATTTCTACAACGTCGACGCGTATTACCAGTTTGTCGATGATTGCGAGATGATGGGTATCGATATCCCGATTATCCCGGGCATTATGCCAATCACTAACTACACCAATCTGGCACGCTTTTCAGATGCCTGTGGTGCAGAAATTCCTCGCTGGATTCGTAAACGCTTAGCTGATTTTCATGATGACGTCGACTCACTAAAGGCTTTTGGCGCCGATGTGATGACCGACATGTGTCAGCGCCTGCTGGATAATAGTGTGCCCGGACTGCACTTTTATAGCATGAACCAGTCTGCAGCAACATTAGCTATCTGGAACCAACTAGAGCGTTAATACTTCTGCTCTCTCATCCACTATTGGGCGAGAGAGCAGAACATCAACCTGCCTCACCATCAATACGCCTCCCTCTTGCAGATGCTGTCAAGCCTCTAATAAAGTACAATAAGCCTTTCAGTTTATTCATAAGCGTTTTATCGCGGAGATATTATTCAAATGGGCAATAACACCCTGATCGAAAGAGACTTATCAGTTCTGTGGCATCCCTGCACCCAGATGAAGGATCACGAATCATTACCCATTATCCCTATAAAACGTGGTGAAGGTGTCTACCTGGAAGACTTTGATGGTAATCGTTATATCGATGCGATCAGTTCCTGGTGGGTGAATATGTTTGGTCACTGCAATCCACGCATTAATAAAGCCCTGCAATATCAAATGGAAACGCTTGAGCATGTAATACTTGCCGGCTTTACGCATGAAACCATTGTCGAGTTATCAGAAAGGCTGGTTAAACTAACACCGGAAGGTTTAAACAAAACCTTCTTTGCCGACAACGGTTCATCTGCAATCGAAGTCGCTCTTAAAATGAGTTTTCATTACTGGGTTAATACTGGTAATAAGAAGAAAACTAAATTCATTAATCTTTCAAATTCATATCATGGCGAAACCATCGCTGCTTTATCGGTTGGTGATGTTGCTCTCTACAAAGAAACCTACGAACCGTTATTGTTAAAAACAATAACCGCACCATCACCGGACTGCTTCGATAAAGAAGAAGGCGAAACTGATAAAGAATATTCCGCTCGCATGATTGAACCCATGCGTGAAATTCTTCAGCAACACGCCGAAGAATGCTGCGCTGTCATCATAGAACCTTTGATTCAATGTGCCGGTAATATGCGCATGTATCACCCGGTCTATATAAAACTGCTGCGACAAGCCTGCGATGAATTTAACGTGCATTTAATCTGCGATGAAATTGCAGTTGGTTTTGGTCGTACCGGTACTATGTTTGCTTCAGAACAGGCTGACATCACGCCAGACTTTATGTGCTTATCAAAAGGCTTAACCGGCGGTTACCTGCCACTGTCCTGCGTCTTAACCACCGATAAAGTTTATGATGCGTTTTATGATGACTATGAAAACTTAACGGCGTTTTTACATTCGCACAGTTACACCGGCAACCCGATGGGGTGCCGAGCGGCATTAGCGACTTTAGATATTTTTGAACAAGATAATGTAATCAATGCCAACCAGGCACTGATTAAACACATGACGAAAGTTTCTGAAAAATTTAAAGACCACCCCAACGTCGGAGATGTAAGACAACACGGCATGGTCGTCGCGATTGAAATGGTGAAAGATAAAAAAACCAAAACACCGTATGACTGGAAGGAACGACGCGGTTTACGTGTTTATCAGCACGGTTTAAAAAATGGTGTGTTATTAAGACCACTTGGTAATGTCGTTTATTTTATGCCACCTTATGTCATCACAGAAGATGAAATTACTAAAATGGCACAGGTTGCGTTTGATGGTATCAACCTCGCCACTAAATAAGACACTGAGGCTACCTTACTTGTGCTGGCGTTGTTAAAATTAATCTCAAAATGCTCATTTATAATTTATAAACTGCGCTTTTTCGATTACTTTTGCCTAGCCAGCCCATCGCCGCTAACGCCTCAGAGGTTTATTGTAAAAAAATGAGAATTTCACGAATCTTCACCGAGCAGGATTTGTCAAAAGGCTTAAGCATTAAGCTGGATAAATCCGCCAGCAGTTATCTGATCAAGGTATTACGTTTAACGGAAGGTGCAGATGTGCATCTTTTTAACGGAAAGCCTGTCAACGATAACTATGGCTACTATAAAGCCAGCATCGCCACGGCTAGCAAGCAGGCTGAGTTACTGGTGTCAGAGTTTGTCGAACAGAACAACCAGTCGCCATTAAAGGTCAGCCTGTACCAGGGCATCTCAAAAGGTGACCACATGGACACCACGATTCAAAAAGCCGTTGAACTCGGCGTGACTGAAATCATTCCGCTGATCTGCGAACGCACTGTGGTAAATTTAAAAGCCGACCGTCTCGATAAAAAAATGCGTCACTGGAATGGCATCATCAGCAGTGCCTGTGAACAGAGTGGACGTAATCAATTATTAAAACTTCACGCACCGGTTAAATATAACCAAATTAAATTAGCAGATAACCAACAAGGTTTTATCCTGCAACCAGAATCACCACATTCAATGCTTGACTCAGAACCAACAAAATCTGTAGCGATTATGATTGGGCCTGAAGGTGGCTTTTCTGATAATGAAATTGAACAAGCACTTGATAAAGGTTTTAAAGCGGTAAAATTTGGTCCAAGAATTTTACGGACAGAGACCGCAGCGATTTCGGCGGTTAGTATTATTCAGTCGCAATGGGGCGACTTAAATTAGTATTTCAAGCAGTCTTTAACGAAGAAAACTAAAAGGAAAGATCTCACCCTACTTTTTTATATCAAAATCAAAAGCGTGGGTAGTCGACCCACAGGCGAGTAACCTTTCTTGCTCGCACAAGAAACGTCACCCAAAGAATGCGCCCCACTTCACAAGCCCTCATAAAAGGCATGAGGGTTCCTTCATCCCTCCTGATTTCTGTGGCTGCTGCGGAACTCGCATAAAAATCATGCTCAAACATCCTCGCAGAAAACCCCACATAAATCACTCACGCTTCAGCTTGATCAGATGGGGAACGAAAGTCAAATAAACTAAGAAGGATCAAAAAATAAAAAAAGAGTTGTTTAGATTTTGATTTACCCAACCCATTTAACCAAGCCGAGGAAGGCGTAATATGGACGGAGATTTCTGCGAGGGTGTCTGAGTGAATATGCTTTATTATTCGCGAGTTCCACAGCAGCCGTAAATATTGCGACTGACGAGGGTACTCTCATAGTTTTCTTATGAGAGCTTGATTAACGGGGCGGCATTCTTTTGGTTACTTTTCTGTTGCTGCTGACAGAAAAGTGACCTGCTGTCGGTCAGCCACCGACGCCGTTGTCTTTGATTTTATCTTTAAGCATTTAAAACTATTACATTTCATTCTCAAATCACAATTGAGCAACTTAAATCAACACTCTGTAATACTCACAGCCAACCCACCTAAAGATGTTTCCTTATATTTATGTGACATTTCCAGACCAGTTTGTTTCATTGCTTCAATACAATTATCCAATGGCATAAAGTGCTCACCATCACCACGTAATGCAAGCGCAGCTGCCGTATACGCTTTAATAGCACCAAAACCATTACGTTCTATACAGGGCACTTGCACCAGACCATTAACAGGGTCACAGGTCATCCCAAGATGATGTTCAAGCGCAATCTCAGCTGCATTTTCTACTTGCGGCGGCGTACCTCCAAGTGCTGAACATAGACCAGCAGCTGCCATTGCAGCGGCTGACCCCACTTCACCCTGACAACCCACCTCAGCACCGGAGATTGAACTTCGATGTTTAATTAAACCGCCAATAGCACTTGCAGTCAGTAAAAAATCTCTCACCTGATCCTGTGTACCGTTTTTATGATTAACCAGGTAATACAACACGGCAGGTATTACACCAGCCGCACCATTTGTTGGTGCAGTCACTACCATATTACCCGCCGCATTCTCTTCATTGACGGCCATTGCATAAGCACAAAGCCAGTCATTAATCGTTGTATCATCCGTGTTATTTTTTATATCTTGAAACAAAGCTTTAGCGCGACGAACAATTCCCAGACCTCCAGGTAATACGCCTTCTGCTTCCAGTCCTTTTTCCACACAAGTTGTCATCGACTGCCATATTTTATCTATACCACCAATAAGTTCGGTTTCACTAAAATTTTCAAGTTCGTTAACCTGTTTCATCTGCGCGATCGATAATTGATTCTCTTTCGCCATTTGCAACATTGCATTGGCTGAATCAAACGGATATTTGCAAGCAGCAACAGATTCCATTTTAAGCGGTGCCTGTAGCTGATTAATTTCTGCCAGCGTACTGATAAAACCACCGCCAATTGAAAAATAAGTTTCAGAAAATAATTTCTCTTTATTTTGATCCAGGAGCTCAAAAATCATGCCATTAGGGTGCTCAGGTAAAGACGGCCCTTTATCAAAAACAATATCCTGTTCAGGAATAAACCCAATATTCACGTGTTTATTCAGACAAATGTGATCACTTGCCCAAAGCTCATTAACAATGGTTTCAATATCAGCGCTGGTCAGGTTAGCTGGAAGATAACCATGCAGCCCCAGACCCACAGCACGATCAGTAGAATGCCCCTTACCAGTAAACGCTAAGGAGCCCTTAAGCGTACACTTGATACTAGCCTGCGTTAAAACAGGAGCATCTATATTTAGCTCTTTTAAGCAATCAAGAAAATGATTAGCCGCAACCATCGGCCCTAAGGTATGAGAACTCGACGGACCAATACCCACTTTAAATAACTCAAGTACACTTATAAACATAATGCTCTGCATAATATTGTATTTATCAACATTAAAATTAGTCTAATTATTGAGAATAAACAACAGAAGGTTTATAAGGGTTTTTAATAGAATTGGCTATATAGCCACATGTTTATTGGTAGAAATTATGATGATGTTTTTAATTATTTATTCATATTTGATAATAAATGAGGAAGATGTGTCTTTTAGAGCTTTATATGCAGGTGCTTGAGTTAATGAAGCGGGCAATTTTCGTTAATCACTTTTTTAACTTAACAATTGATAGTATTAGTAACATCTGCGCTCTGATCCCAATTGACTCTAAAAACGTCAGGGCTATTTATGTCTGTTCATGACTGAAGCATGCTGCTTACATGCTTTTCTATTAATTTAAATCAGAAATCTCAATAATAAACTCAGCCCCTTCACCAAAGACACTATCTAAACGTATCTCTGCATTCAAAAGATCTAAAATTCTTTTAGTTACCGTCAGACCAACACCCGTACCTTCTGTTAATTGTGAGCCTTCAGCGACACGATTAAAAGGTTCGAAAATTTGAGCCTGGTCTTCTTTCCTGATGCCTATACCAGTGTCTTTAATATGAATTTGATAACTGCCGTTATCGGCTAAAGACGTTTTAATACTGACCAAACCATTATCTCGATTGTATTTTATTGCATTGCTAACAACATTTAATAATACCTGCTTAAGTCGAACCTTGTCTGTGACAACTAACTGCTCATTTTCTGAAGGAGAATATTCAATAGTAATATTATTTTTGATGGTGAGTGGTGCAAGCAGAGAGACTGTCTCAGATATAAGGGACTGAATATTTATTGGTTCCACTCTCAGTTCCATTTCTCCGGCATCAATTCTTGAAATATCAAGCACTTCATTAATAAGGTTAAGCAAATGCTTACCTGCATCTCTAATATGCTGCACACTTTCTGACTGTGTTTGCTTAAGTGGTATTTTTCCTATTTGTAACAGCTGAGTAAAACCGAGAATTGCATTGAGTGGCGTTCGCAGCTCATGACTCATACGTGACAAAAACTCACTTTTTGCATTATTTGCACGTTCAGCTTCTTCCTTGGCATTTAAGATTTCAAAATCAGCCTTTTTACGCTCTGTGATGTCATGATAGGTTCCTAATACACCATAAATTTTTCCCTGCGCGTCTTTCAGTGGTATTTTACTGGTCTCGACCCAAATAGTTTTATTATCATTCTGTGTTTGTTGTTCTTCATATGCAATACGCGGTTCGTCATTTTGCATTACAGAATTATCATCATTTTGATACAGCTGTGCCTGATCTTTCCATGGCATTTCAAAATCATTATGACCGATAATTTCATCGGGTGATTTTAATCCTGCGTCACTCGCAAACTGATTGTTACAGCCAAGATAATTATTCTCAGTGTCTTTCCAGAAAACGCTTGCTGGTATGGTATTTAATATCAGCTGTAACATATTCTTTGTTTCTGTCAGTTCGTTTTTAGCTTTTGTTCGTATAGAAATATCCTGAGCGGTTGAGGCGACACCAATGACCTCATTGTACTTGTTGATCAGCGGTGTATTATGCCATTCACAGATAATCAGTCTGCCATCAGCAGTTAAATTCTGGTTGACAGATTCCTTGCCACCAGTTTGTGAGAGCAGTTGTTGCCAGATACCATCTACCAATGGGAGTAACTCTTTTGGAATTATTAAATCTGGACCATATGCGCCGATAGCCTGCTCACTGCTATAACCAAAAATTCTCTCTGCTGAAGGGTTCCATTCAACCACTTTAAAATCTACAGACCATTCAATGACGGCAAGCGGTGTGTTCATCAGGTGCAATAGTTGCTTTTGTTGAGTATTGAGCAATTCATGCTCTCGAATAACTGCTTCAATGCGTAGCTCAATATTTTGAGAGGTATTGCGATGCATGATGCGGCTGCTTTTAAGCACAAAAATAAAGGCCAGTGTAATCATTGCTGCCAGAGTTAAAGAAAACTGGCTACCATCAAGTAAAAAACTAAACATCAATGGTATCAGTGCAAATGAAATATAAAGAGGGAACGTATATTTACCGACTGAAAGTGTTGAAACAGCACCTGCACTCATACCAACAAGCACAAAAGCAGTTAACAACTGATGCAACTCATCATCAGGCGGAAATAATAAAACACCTGCAATACCTAACATAATGGCGGAAGATGATGCGCCGAGGTCAAACAACCGCCCCCAAATTTTTACGTTATCATCAGATATTTGAGTATTTTTATATGTTATCAAGAGTATCAGTCTTAAAATAATGATTGATAGAGAGCCTATGAACCAGACGGCTAAAGTAGAGTGACTAATAACTGACCATTGTGCAGAAACAAGTAAAAGTGATGTCACCAGATTAGCCGCTAAAGCCGAAAGCATTGATGAATAGAGAAGCTTCGTCTGTTCCATATAGACGGTGGCTGCTTTAGCTTGATTGGGCGTTAACTGTTGCATTAATTGTCCGTTAAATTATAGAAAAAAATGACTGGAAACTGTCACTAACGTTGATGAGCTTATTACTGCTGACCCGGTTCAATCTATACTATTAGTAGATAATGTTAGTAAAGCCAGAGATCTCCTAACCAGTTTTATAATAATTTTCTTAGTCTATTCCCTGATAGGTATGCCAAATACGGTTCTTTATATTTTTATATTTTTATATTTTTATATTTTTATATTTTTATATTTTTATATTTTTATATTTTCAGACTAAAATAATCTATTATTTTTCAGTGTTAATTCCAGCATATTTTATCATCGCAATATATTACTAAAAACGTCAAGTGATATTTACGTCCGTTATATGACCGAAAATTGGAGCGTGCGAACTCATTTTTGATTTTTATTAGCTTTAACAAGAACATAAAAGTCTGAAGCGTCGATGGTTTATCGCCAACATTGCTTTTAACAAGTTAACAAAAGTACAACTGTCTGTTTAATTTTTACTGATATTTCTGTTTTAATAATTCATTACTTTTCGTACTTGGTTTGACAGCCGCTTATAAACAGATAATAAGCATGGGTATAAGATTAACCATAATAGTAAACATTAATTACACATTCTGCTTTAAAAAAAATGGTGATCTCATAAGATCCTCACTACTCATTGGCGGCCCTGAATAATAGCCCTGTGACATATCACAACCCAGCGATGATAGTTTTTTCCATACGTCCAGCGTCTCAACGCCCTCTGCTGTCACACTCATGTCCAGATTATGCGCAAGATCTATAATCGAACGCACAATAATAAGACTGTCTTTATTTACAATAAGGTCTGAAATAAATGAACGATCAATTTTAATTTCATCAATAGGCAGCTGTTTTAAATACATCATCGATGAATAACCTGTCCCAAAATCATCAATCGATATATTTAATCCCATTTCATCAAGCTGATGCAGAATTTTTATGGTTCTACTGGGGTCTTCCATCACACTGGTTTCTGTTATTTCTAACATCAAATATTCTGGTTTAACCTGCCAGAGATCAATCATTTCAGAAATATACATAACCAGTGAATCGTCGCTTAAGTCTCTAAATGATAAATTTACAGACATCTTTAATTTTTCTCCAACAGCCATCCATTTCGCTTGCTGTTGTAATGCCTCTTTTAAAACCCACCTGGTAATATCACGGATAAGACCTGTTTTCTCAGCATGGGGAATGAATTTATCAGGATAGATCAGCTGATCGTCATGCTGCCATCGAACCAAAGCTTCTACACCTGTCATTTCTCCAGTACTCATATTTATCTTAGGCTGATAATACAATAACAATTCATTCTTCTCGATCGCTTGTTGCAGATTGCTATGTAAAGATAATTTTGATTCAGTTTGCAGGTTTTCATCCACATTATAAACAACATGCCCAAGATGGTTTCGTTTAGCAACATACATAGAGATATCGGCACACTTCAGTAATGCAGAAGAATCCGTTCCATGATTTGGAAACATTGCGATACCGACACTACAACCAATAGCAAACTTATGTGGTCTTATGACAAACTCAGATGTAAGCTCTGCTTCTATTTTTTTTGACACGGAGACTGCCTGGTCCTGTGTAACATCAGTAAGGATAACAACAAATTCGTCACCTCCTATCCGGGCGACCGTATCTGATTTGCGCAATATCTTTTTAATTCTTGCACTTACCTGCACTAGAACTTCATCACCAACATCATGACCCAGCGTATCATTAACCTCTTTAAACCGGTCTAAATCCATGACCATTACGGCGAAGGATAACCCGCGCCCAGAATCTTCAATAGCCTGTTGCAGGCGAATTAATAACAGTGATCTATTAGGCAGATTAGTTAACGGGTCGTGAAGCGCTAACTGTTCAAGTTTTTTGTTGGCTATTGCCAGTTCCGATGTTCTCTCATCAACTCTGGATTCCAGATTATTACGCGCTTCACGCAACGCATCTTCTCCCGAGCGTAGTTTTTCTACCGTCTCTTTAAAACTCGTCACCATATCATCGAAAGTCTGCCCCAGCACGGATAATTCATCATGGCCTGACAGGTTTGTCTTTACATCGAGTTGACCATCTTTTATTTTTTTAGCCGCGGTTGATAATACCTCTAACTTTCTAGTCAAAAAGAACCCCGTTAGTAAACCGACAATCGCGATGACTATCATGCCTCCAATGGCTATTCGTACCCCTAAGAAAAGTACTTCTTTTTTTGCTGCAATAATTTCTGCATTGGAAAAATAAATAGAAACACTTCCCATAACACCGGAAGAATTTTTAACTTCACTTGTTAACCAGTAGTCATTTTCCGTATTATTTAGGTCCGGGACTGTTACACCAATGTCGTTTACATTGCTACTTGCGACTATCCTCTTCTTTCGATCAATAATCAGAACCTTTAACACATGAGGGTCTTCTGAAATTTTTTCGATATATGTTTGCAGGTCATCAAATTCAAACGTGAATAAAGCAAACCGGCTTAAATCGGCAATTAACTCTAATATTACTCGTTCATTAATTGCCAGCTGTTCTTCATTTATTTCTTGAGAGCGACTGACTGTTGAATAAAAGACAACTGACATCATGACTGCTTCAAGCAGAAAGATGACAATAGCAATGCGATATTTTAATGACATCTAATAAATCTGAACTAACTACTTACCTGAATTTTTTTGACATGACACGAACCCCGTCATACTTCTTATCTGTAATAGGAATAAAGGCCTGAACCTTTGTTTTTTTAAGAAGTTTTTTACCTTGCTCAGTATCTGGCCATGTAGCAATCTGTTTGAGTAAATTATTGCGTTCTTTGTCGGTAACACGAGGATGTGTTGCAAAAAGTGTGCTTGGAATACCTTTTGTTTTAACAATAACATTAAGTTTAGATTTCATTTTATCCTGAAAAAAACGTAGTGCTGGCGGTGCCGTTCCACATGCCTGCGCACTACCGATTAGCACACTACGCATACAAGACGCATGTGAACGGTGATGCTCTATCGTTACATCCTTATCTGGATCAATGCCATGTTTTTCAAGATAGTCCTTCACCAGATAACTCATTGCCGCTACAGCTGGTGGTAAAGAAATGATTTTTCCACGCAAGTCATCAACTGTTTTAAATTGACTACCTGGTTTAACTACAATAATTGCAGGTAAAGGCTTGTTTCGAGTCACTAGTGGTCGATAACCATATTTATCCGCTATCGCTACATAATCAAACGGCTGTACAAAGACAATGTCATACATTTGTTTGTCCAGATTAGCCATAAAATTTTTGTAGGTGGAACTGGTCATGAAAAGGACATCTTTTTTCAGGGTAAGTGAGAAGTCTGCTGCTATTGGTGCATACATCTTTTCAAGCTCACGCGGTGCAAGATATGGAAACACACCCAAAAGATATTCTGATTTACTGCCGGCTTGTGGTACCTGTTCAGCATTAGCAGTACTCAAGCAACTTGTTAATAATAGTAGTATGAATGTTTTATTTATAATACCGAACAGTCGAGCAGAAAGCTCTCTTTTGACTTGTTTCATAGCTTTTCCTCAAAGATTCACGCAACAAACGTACTGTTTTTATAATCATTTAAACTATGAATAAGTATAGTTCAGTATTATTTTTTTAAATGAATATAATAAAACACTAATGAAATAAAAAGCCCAACACTTTAGCTAAAAATAACAAATCTTGAAAAATCAAATTTGCCAGTTAACTACTTTCTGTCCATGCTCCTTTAAAAACCTGTTTATTTTAGAAAATGGTTTATTACCAAAAAACCCTCTATAGGCAGATAGTGGAGAAGGGTGCACAGAGCGAATAACCAAATGCTTAGACTCATCGATCACTGCTCCTTTTTTCTGTGCGTATGCGCCCCACAAAACAAACACAACCGGCCGGTCAAGCTCATTTACTGTCGCGATAACTTTATCTGTAAACTGCTCCCAGCCTTTCCCCTGGTGAGAATTAGCATTACCACTTTCAACAGTTAATACACTGTTCAACAATAAAACACCTTGCTCTGCCCAGGACTGCAAATTCCCGCCTGTGTTTTCAATATCCAGATCTTCTTTTAATTCTTTATAAATATTGATGAGTGATTTTGGAATGGGTTTTACATCAGGCATTACAGAAAAACATAGACCATGTGCATGACCAGGTGTTGGATAAGGATCTTGTCCGAGGATAACGACTTTTACCTGATCAAGTGGTGTTGTGTTGAGTGCGTTAAACCAGAGATTTGAATCAGGAAAAATAACTTTCCCCTGATTTTTTTCTGATCGAAGAAAAGCTTTAAGGTCTTGCATATATTCTTTGTCAAACTCTGGCAATAAAGATTTATGCCAGCTTTTATCAAAGACTGCTTGGTCGATCATTGAGGTTTATTTAGAATTGCGCAGAATATAGTAAGGGAAATTAATAGCCGGCTTGTTTAAAAGTGGCTTCTACTGCTTTTAGATCGAGTATGTCTACAGCCACATCATCAACCACAACATTCTGAATAACCAGTTTGATATTACCTGAGTTCTGATCTGCACTGGCCTGCTTGATATTATCTTCTGTAATATTCATAACTTTTGGTGCGCGTTGCATCAGTAGTGCCATATACGGGAAGGTACTGTCTTCACTGATTGAATATAAAACAGCAATCTTACTTCTTGGAGTCAGAAAATCCGGCTCACCCTGCTGCACAGCATCAAATGATAACAATGGCACAGAACGACGACGCCAGCTCAGGTAACCGAGCATCCATGGTGGCGCATCATTAACGGGCAAAACATGTTCCACTGATACGATTTCAGCAATCGCGGCATTGGGTACGACAACACTGCTCGTTTTCATCGGCAGTAATAAACTTTTTACTATTTTTTTATCAGCCATGTCTATGAGGCCTTAGCTTTTGCTTTTTCTTCATCAAGCACTGCTGTGATGTTTTCGATTAGTTCATCTTCCTGATAGGGCTTACCCAGGTATCTGTTTACACCAATTTCCATGGCTTTATCTTTATGTTTTGTTCCGGTACGAGATGTGATCATGATAATGGGTAAGTCTTTCATGTGTTCATTATTACGAACCATGGTCGCCACTTCATAACCATCCATTCTTGGCATTTCGATATCGAGTAACATGATATCTGGCAGGCGTTCCTGCAGTTTGGCCGAGGCGTCCAGTCCATCTTTTGCCAGAATAACTTCCATTCCCCGACGAACTAATATTCTTTCAGTAACTTTACGAATGGTAATCGAGTCATCAACCACCATAACGGTTAAGGTATCAGATGCCGCTTTTTCTGCTTCACGCTGTATCTCTTCGACCTGACTTTCAATTTGGAAGACAGCCTTAGAACGAAGTAGTGCAGCCATATCTAGAATTAAAACGACGTGTCCATCACCTAAAATAGTTGCACCTGAAATACCCTTGACGGTGGTTATCTGAGCACCCACTGGTTTAACAACAATTTCACGACGCCCCACCAGGCTATCAACATGAACTGCAACACGTAAATCACCGGTTTTAACCAGTAACACTGGATACGGTGCGGCCTGTTCCAGGTAATCCGGTTTTTTGCCTTTCAGTAGGTAGCCGAGATATTTAACATCATAATTCTCGCCGGCAAACTCATAGGCACCTTCACCTTTTTGATAGATCATATCCAGCTCATAACCACTGAGACGTACAACGCCTTCAACGGTGTTCAAAGGTACTGCAAAAATATCTTCCTGAATATGAACCAGAAGCGCCTGGTTAATCGATAAGGTCATTGGCAGTCGAGCAACGAAGCTGGTGCCTTTATTTATTTTAGACTGAATATCGAGTGAGCCACCGAGCTGTTTAATTTCACTATCAACAACATCAAGCCCGACTCCACGTCCTGAAATTTGCGTAACTTGCTTAGCCGTACTAAACCCAGGCTCAAGAATAAACTGAACGATATCATGATCACTTATTTCACTTTCAGCCGCCATCATGCCATTCGATATAGCTTTATTACGAATAGCATCAACATTTATACCTGCACCATTATCTGAAACGGTAACAACCAGATCCTGACCTTCTTTTACAATTTGAATACTGACTTTTCCAGCTTCAGTTTTATTGAGAGCCGCTCTGGCATCATCCGTTTCTATTCCATGCGAAACCGCATTTCGTAACAAATGTTCAAGCGGTGAAACGATTCTATCTAGAATTGAGCGATCGACTTCAAGCTCATCGCCGTTAATTTCAAACTCGACGGTTTTGTCTAATTCACGCGAAGTTTGACGAACAATACGACTCAGACGACTACTCAAACCACTAAACTTGATCATTCGAGTACGCATCAAACTTTCTTGTAACTCTGTCGAAATTCTTGATTGTTGCTGCAACAAGGTTTCTGATTCACGAACAGTATTGTTCATGAAATCTTTGATGCTTTCCAAATCGCTCACTGATTCCATTAAGCTTCGTGACAATTGAGAAAGGGTAGAATACCTGTCCATTTCTAGCGGATCAAAATCTGCATCATAATGTGATGTATCACTTTCATGACGAGATAGAATCTGTGTTTCAGTTTCAATTTCCAGATTACGCAGCTGATCTCTTAAACGATCGACAGTCTGATCAAACTCGGAAAGGTTATAACCAAAATCTGTTAACTGTTGGTTAAAACGACTGTTATAGATATTGACCTCACCCGCATTATTAACCAGATCATTTAATAATTCTGCGCGGACCCTTACTTGTTCCTGAACAACTTTTGCTTTAACTTCTTCATCGGGATGAGCCAGATTATGCTGATCAAGCGTAAACACATGTGAACCTGAAGCATCTAACTCTTTACCTGCAGAAGCACCCTCATCAACGACGGTTAACTTAGTTTCTTCGTGCTCAGCCTGATCTTCTGTTTCAATGTCTGCAAGCTCTTCTGACTCAACTTCTAATACAATTTCATCATCAGTTTCATCTGCAGATATATCAATCTCGATTTCGTCAGTAAAGTCATTATTTATATCTGGCGAACTAAATTCTGTTACAAAATCATCTTCAACTTCCAGCGATGAGATATCAAAATCATCCACTGTGCTTTCAATCTCGAGGGATATTTCATCAGAAATGCCAGAAGCATCTATTGAAAGGTCATCAACAGTGGCAGGTGCTTCGTCTATAACTGCTCCTGACTTTGCCTGATTTAACAAAGCAATCATGGGCGCTGCAGATTCGATAGGATCTCGGTTTGTTACTTTAGAGAGCATCGAAACTATCGTATCGAGTGCTTCCTGCATGGCGGGCATCATTGGTACAGGGTCAGAATCCGCGGCATCAATTATTATTGTTTCAAGGGCATGTGTTAAATCACCGATTGGAGTTAATTCGGCCATTCTTGCGCCCCCTTTCAGGGTATGCAGTATTCGTTTAAGCTCATTGACGCTTTCAACATCTGAAGCATTCTGCTTCCACGTATGTAAACTTTTTTCAGCCCCTTCTACGAGCTCATCAGCTTCTTCGAGGAAAATATCAACCAGCTCATCATCAATTCCACCATAAGAAACCAGCGCATTATCGGGAACATTTTTATCAACTGCTTCAGTTTTATCCGCATTATCGACTTCAACCTGATATAGCTGTTCAAATTTCTCTGCAAGCGCCTGATTAAGTGTCAAAGGCTCGGCCAATTCCAGTTTATTAAGCACCTCGGTAATTGTGGCCACTAACTCATTGAGCGCTACCACACCATCCTGATTAATTTCTTCGGATGCGCTTTCTTGTTTTGCTTTTACAAATTTTTCTGCAATACCACAAACAGTACCAATTTCTGCCACTTCAGCGGTACGCGCACTTCCATATAAAGTATGTAGGGCCCGGCTTAATTCATCATTGGCGAGAACGGGTGACCCGTCCGTTTGATTTACAATCAACATATGCCTGATTGTATTTAAGTGACCTTCTGACTCAGCCCGAAATATTTTAAATAATTCAGCATCAATTTCTACTTTGACAGGGATATCAGCAAGGGAAGACTCTGTGACATCTAATGAAAGTTCAGGCTCATCACTAGAAACATCAAGTAACGGCTCTTCTTCAATATCAAGAGTTATGCTGTCTGCAATATCAACTTCATCTTCAACATCAAGACTGAAATCTTTAGCAAGATCAATTTCTTCTTCGACATCAAGACTGAGATCATTTGTTTCTTCAACACCAAAACTGATGTCTTCCGAGAGATCGATCTCTTCTTCTGTATCAAGACCTATTTCTGCTGTTAGATCAATATCAGAAGCATCAAATTCAATTTCATCAGAAATTTCAAGCGATGGCTCTTCAAAGCCTAGAATTTCTTCGGCTTGATCATCACTAGTAAAATCAATGATTTCATCATCCAGACTGATCTCAGTTGATTCAGCTAATGATATTTCAGGTTGCTCGAGATCTTCAGCGATAGCCTCTTCCGAGGCCGCTAAATCAGCAACCTCGGCCTCAGCGGGGGGGAGGTATTTTTCTCCCTTACTAAGGGCGTCAGCATGATCCATTAAATCATAAAGATTAGCAACAGGCTGCTGATTTCCCTGCATTTGTTCGACCAATTGCGGCAGTACCGCGACTGACTCATCCAGAACTCCAAACACTTCTGGCGTCAAAGAAATCGTATTATCAATAACACGATTCAGCATGTTCTCAATACTCCATGAGAACTCACCAATCATCATTGCACCGATTAATCGGCCACTACCTTTTAATGTATGGAAAGATCGTCTGACAGTTGAGCGTGCTTCTTCATTATTATTATCCGCTTTCCAGATTGGAAGGTTTTCATTAATTGCAGCCAACACTTCCAGTGCTTCTTCAATGAAGATCTCAAAAATTTCCTCATCAATATCATCGCTAATAATAGCCAGTTCTTCACGAGATGCTGACACAGGCGCACTCGACTGAGCTTGTACTGGAGCTGGTGAATCATTTACTACAATTTCTTCAGCAACCTGGTCGGCCTCTGGCAGACCAATATCAAAAGACTCTTCTATAACTAATGCATCTTCAGATGAAATAGATTCATCAAAAGAAAGATCTGCGTCAAGACTTTCATCTTCTATTGTAAAAGACTCAACCTCATTTGTTGCTGGCTCTTCTATTCCCGGTATTTCCAATTCTTCAGCAGACGTGACCACTACACTATCGGCTGCACCATCTATTTCAGCAATAAAAACCCGTAATTTCTCAACCGCGCTTCTTCCAAAATTCAGGTCTGCATCAAGGTCTTTACGGCCTTCAATAACTGCTTCTAAATAGTACTCGATACTGGTAATAGCATCGGCAACCACATCCAGCTGATCAGGAATTACCCGACGAGACTTCATCAGAACAGTTTCGATATACTCACTGATTCCTCTGATTAGTGGTGCAAGAATATCCAGTGGCGCCATAAACATAGCACCACCCGCTTCCCCAAAAAGTTTAACAACCTGTTCCAGGTTTGAAACATCATCAGGTGAATCAGCAAATAATAAAATCAGTTGTTTTGCCTGACTGAAATCTTGCAGAGCTTCTCTGGCAACAGATGACAACACTTCCTGATATTCAGAATCATGCTCTTCTTCGGTTCCTTCTTTAGAAGAGGCTCCGGTACTCTTACGCGCAATGAAATTATTAAGTTTCGCTTCTGAATTTAACAGGACACTGGCTACATCCATCACTTCGTTATCGGAAGCCTCTATTTCGCCAGAAATAAATTTTTCTACCTGAACTTTCTGCTCCAGAATCATCTGTCGTGGAGCACCTAAACTAAGCATACCCATTGTATCTGCAATTTTTGCTAGCAACGTTGGTAATGGTTCTAGTTTTGATTTGTCCTGATCGTCACCATGCACAAAAACTTCAAGTGCATCTTTTACTTCTGTAAAGTCTTCACGGATTGCCTGTGAAACAGTCTGTAATAAATCAATATTCGGCCCACCCATATTTAATGCCGCTTCGTTTTCAGCATTGTTTGCCGGTAACAGCTCATTAAGTTTATAGGCATCTTTAATATTACTAACCCGATCACCCAAAGAATCAGAGCGCGCAATGTAATACAGAAGATTTTTAATGACATCATTAGGTAAGGTTTGTGCCAGCACGCCCTCACCTTTATCAATCAGCTCTTTATTAAGCCGGTCAATTTTTCCGATCAGTAATTTAATGGTGATACTTGAATCAATTCCTTTATGGATTAATGATTCAAGTAATGCAGATGACACAGTCCATAGCCGGCTGACTTTTTTCTCAGATGAGTGTTTTTCTAATTCGTTAATAACAGCCTGGATTCTTTTTAAACCGGAGAGAGGCTTTTCATTTTTAAACCACGTAAGTAAACCAAGTTGAAAATGCGGCCGCAAACGTTTAGCCAGATCCTGCAAATTATCAGCACTTTCAGCACTGACTTCAATTTCTTCCACATCAACATTTTCAGTATCAACATCAGGAAAGAAAAGTAAATTTTCAGAAAGAAGGGTTTCATTACGAGCAGCTCGTAAATCATTTAATACAGGAAGCAATACAATTGGAATGTCTTTGTTACCACTAACCAATCCATCCAGATAGTCTGGCAACCTGAGCATTGCGCCCATAACAAGCTGATAGATTTCCTCATTTCCGGAAATCTCATCATTTAACATCGATTTGATCAGCTCTTCGATTTCTTCAGCCAGCATGGCAGCACCGTAAAGCTCTACCATTAATAGCGTGCCATGAATCAAATGAATCTGATCAATACACTCCTGTAACTTATCGGTTTCAGAAGTATCTTCAATGTAGATATTGAATGCTTTTTGCGCATCATCCAATACCAGATCAAGCTCTTTTTTAACCCAATTTAGCGAGTTATATTCAACCGTATCACTTGGGTTCATAGTTAAAGACTACCTTTTTAAAATCACTATTAACATTAGCGTCATTACTAAGTTTAAAACGTTAATACAGTCTGTTAATTATTCAGAATAACCGTTTCAACCTGATCACCTGAATCCGGTAGCTTAAAGCCTGCTACTGATTTACGTAGTTCATTTGCCATGTCACTCAGGTTACCGATCGAGTTAGATGTTTCTTCTGTACCTTCAGAAGTCTGTACCGTAATTTCCTGAATGACATTCATGGTATTTGATACGTCTGTTGCCACTGCAGCCTGTTGACTTGCAGAATCCGAGATCCCCTGGATCAGTGTTGCAAGCTCAGTCGATACATCCTCAATTCGAGTCAGTGCCTCACCAGCATCCTCGGCCAGTTTACCTCCGCTTACCACTCCCGATGTACTTTGTTCCATTGAGTGGACGGCTTCGTTGGTATCGGACTGGATGGTTTTAACCAGTGCTTCGATCTGTTTAGTTGCATTAGATGAACGTTCCGCCAGTCGCTGTACCTCATCCGCAACAACCGCGAAGCCTCGACCCGCATCACCGGCTGTCGATGCCTGGATGGCCGCGTTCAATGCCAGGATATTTGTTTGGTCCGCGATCTCCGTGATCAGTCCAACGATGTCTCCGATTTCCTGAGATGATTCACCCAGTCGTTTAATTCGTTTTGATGTTTCCTGAATTTGTTCACGGATGTTATCCATACCAGTGATACTGTTTCGTACCAGTGTTGCACCTTGCTGTGCGATATCAACCGATTTACGTGCAACGTCTGCAGATTCTGATGCGTTTTCAGACACCTTATCCATTGACTCGGCCATGTCGGTAATCGCTGCAGATGCAGATGCAATTTCACGCGCCTGATGCGAAGATGCATCGGCTAAGCGACTTGCAGTAGCCTGCGTTTTTTCAGCAGAAGATGATACCTGTACTGCCGTGACGTTGATTGTGGTTACCAATGAGCGAAGTGCGTCAATCGCGTAGTTAACCGAGTCTGCAATCGCACCGGTTATCTCCTCGGTTACAGTTG
>Ga0316206_1001112_pt1 | contig 26577 bp, 21 predicted proteins | sample 6monthpyrite_MG_FD_204942 | JGI IMG/M metagenome (GOLD analysis project Ga0316206, IMG submission 204942) | Microbial mat bacterial communities from mineral coupon in-situ incubated in ocean water Damariscotta River, Maine, United States -... | ecosystem: Environmental > Aquatic > Marine >... | reverse complement strand
AAACAGTAAAGAATGCTCTGTTTTGTATCAAAAAAACAAAAAAGACAACCTAAAAAGTGATAAATCACAATTTTTAGAACATCACAATGAGATTAATATAAAATGATTCCTTTTGCAACGGTCTTATATTGTAAATCCATCCATATTAATTTTTACTGCTTGTTTTGGAATAAGACTTAATTTACTGACTTTAGTAATTATGCCATCTTGAAAAAGAATAACAGCATTTTCTATTTTTTCGTCAGCAGATTTATAAACCGTTACATTAGTAATAGCGTAAAGGGTGTGGTCTGACCTATCAACCCCGTTTTGTGGTTCAATATTTTGTGCATTTGTTGAATTGAGTCCAATAAATAAAATTAAAACCGATAAAATATATTTAAACATAAAATTAAAAACTAAATTTGTGTAAATTTAATAAAATATGTTACACGCACACTCAGGATTAAGATGGTTCGCACTAATTGTCATCATTTATACAATTATTAATGCTTTAACAGGAGTTAAACAAGGAAAAGATTTCGAAAAAAAAGATAAAATGTTAGGTTTAGTGACCTTAATACTATTTCACACACAACTATTAATCGGTTTAGGACTCTATTTTTCAAGTGTAAAAGTTTCTTTTACATCTGGATTTATGAAAGAAAGCTTGTATCGATTTTTCACTATGGAACACCCTTTAATGATGTTAATTTCGATTGTTTTAGTTACAATTGGCTATTCTAAGTCTAAAAAAGCTGACTCTAGCAGAATGAAATTTAGAAAAATATTAGTGTTTTACACCATTGCTTTAATTATTTTATTAGCTGGTATTCCTTGGCCTTTTAGAACTGCATTAGGAATTAATGGTTGGTTTTAACTAAATAATGGAAAAAGGTCACATCACATCTAATAAAAATGCAGAAACTGCTGTGTTAATTGGTGTTATTACGTCTGATCAATCAGAGGAAATGACAAAAGAATATATTGATGAGCTAGAATTTTTGGCCCATACTGCTGGTGCAATTACCAAACGAAAGTTTTCTCAACGGTTAGATAAACCGCATAATAAAACATATTTAGGTAAAGGAAAATTAGAAGAAGTTAAGGCTTATATTGATGAAAATGGAATTGATATTGCCATTTTTGATGATGAATTATCACCTTCTCAACTCAGAAATATTGAGAAAATTCTTGATATTAAAGTGCTTGATAGAAACAATTTAATTTTAGATATTTTTGCAAGTCGTGCTAAAACTGCTTATGCAAAAACGCAAGTAGAATTGGCACAATACCAATATCTATATCCAAGATTAACCAAAATGTGGACCCACCTTGACCGCCAAAAAGGTGGAATTGGAATGAGAGGAACTGGTGAAACACAAATCGAAACCGATAGACGGATTATTCAACAAAAAATTACACTTTTAAAAGAAAAACTTAAAAAAATTGACAAACAAATGTCAACTCAAAGAAGTAATAGAGGGCAGTTGGTTAGAGTGGCTTTAGTGGGCTACACAAATGTTGGAAAGTCAACTATAATGAATATGCTGAGTAAGTCAGATGTGTTTGCCGAAAATAAACTTTTTGCTACTTTAGACACTACTGTACGTAAAGTCGTAATTGAAAATTTACCTTTTTTATTGTCTGATACTGTTGGATTTATTAGAAAATTACCACATCAATTAGTCGAATCGTTTAAATCTACACTTGATGAGGTAAGAGAGGCCGATATTCTTATTCATGTACTCGATATTTCTCATCCGTTTTTTGAAGATCAATTCAAAGTTGTAAACGAAACCATTGCCGAAATAGATAAAACAGAAAAAAAGACTTTTGTTGTTTTTAATAAAATTGATGCCTATAATCCATCTCCTGAATCATTAGGGTATCATCCTGAAGGTAAAACTTTTGCTTTAGAAGAACTTAAAAAAACGTGGATGGCTAAATTAAACGACCAATGCGTGTTTATTTCAGCAAAAGACAAAACAAATGTTGAAGCATTTAAATCACTTATCTATAAGGAAACCAAAGACATATTTAAAAAAAGGTATCCGTATCACAATTTTTTATATTGAAAAAACCAACCTTAAAGGTTTTAAATGCGTCTTTTTAGAGGAAGACTTATTAATAGTAATTTTACAACATTAACAATTTGCAGTGGATTTGTTAATATTGAATTTAAAAAAATAAAATTAATTAGTTTTAAATTTGTACTCAGAAAATGAAAAAACTAATTACGCATACTTACGGCTTGTTTTATCAAAAAAAATCGACTTCTTACACTGAAAAAGTTAAGGCAGTTTCTATTTTAATGCTCATTTCTATACTCACCGTTTTTATGTTTAGCGCAATTGCGTAACTTATATATCTCATAATTTTTCTTGATTTCAATCATATTAAGTGGGTCTGTTTTATGACTTAATCTGGCTTACATTTGCAGAAAAAAAATGAAAATTTATAATTCGGCTGATGAAGCTGTTCAAATCATAAAATCTAACGACAGGGTATTTATTCACTCTGCAGCAGCCACACCAATAAAGTTAGTTGAAGCCATGTCTAAACGGCATGCTGAATTAAAAAATGTAGAAATCGTATCAATTCACACAGAAGGTGCAGTACCTTATGCAAATGAAAATTATAAAGAGAGTTTTACCATTAATTGCTTTTTTGTTGGCGCAAATATCAGACCTTATGTACAATCCGGCAGAGCAAATTATATTCCCATTTTTTTAGGTGAGATTCCGAATTTATTTAAAAGTGGAAAAATGCCTTTAGATGTCGCTTTAGTTACGGTATCTCCTCCAAATAAAAAAGGGTTTTGTTCTTTGGGTTGCTCAGTAGATATTTCTAACTCGGCAATAGACAACGCCAAACATGTGATTGCCCAAATTAATCCAAATATGCCTTTTGTTCACGGAAATGGAATAATTTCGGTTGATAAAATTGATACAGCCATCCATGTCACTGATCCTTTGTTTGAATTAAATGCAAAACCAGCTACCGAAACCGAAAAATCTATTGGGCGGCATGTCGCAAGTTTGGTTGAAGATGGAGCAACATTACAAATGGGAATTGGCGGTATTCCAAACGCGACTTTAAAATACTTAACCAATCATAAAAACCTAGGCGTACATACCGAAATGATGTCGGATGGTATTATATATTTGGTAAATAGTGGCGTTATAAATGGTTTACATAAAAAAACTGAATATGGTAAAATTGTAGCTGGATTTGCTTACGGCACCAAAAAAATATATGATTTTATTGACGAAAATCCAATTGTAAACATGATGGATGTTGGCTACACAAACGACACAAGAATGATTCGTCAAAATCCAAAAGTAACCGCAATAAATAGTGCCATAGAAATTGATGTTTTTGGGCAGGTTTGTGCCGATTCAATTGGAACAAAACATTTTTCAGGTATTGGTGGTCAAATGGATTTTATAAGGGGAGCAACTTTGTCTGAAGGCGGAAAGGCGATTATTGCTTTGCCATCTCAAACACATAAAAATATCCCAAGAATTGTACCCACATTAAAAAGAGGCGCACCCGTTGTTACAACACGTGCACATGTTCAACATATAATTACCGAATATGGTGCTGTTGATTTATATGGTAAAAACTTAAAAGAACGGGCAAAATTAATGATTGATATTGCCCATCCTGATGACAGAGAAAAATTGGCTAAAGAAGTCTTTGAATTATTTAAAATAGGAGTTTGACACAAAAAAACCGTTAAGAAATTAATCTTAACGGTTTAAAGTTATAAAAGGTCATTTACGTAAGGTAATCCCTCCCAAAACAACAGTTCACGTGGGGTGAGCCTGTCGAACCCTAAAGTGACCCAATCATTTTTTTAGGATCTACCCAATTGTCATATTCATCTGCAGGCACATACCCTAAACGAATAGCTTCTTCTCTTAGTGTAGTTCCGTTTTTGTGCGCAGTATTTGCAATTTCTGCTGCTTTGTAATAACCAATTTTAGTATTTAAAGCAGTCACTAACATAAGTGAATTGTTCACTAACTCTTCAATTCTTTGCATATTTGGTTCAATACCTTCAGCACAATTGTCGTTAAAACTTAAACAAGCATCCCCTAATAATTCAGCCGATTGTAATAAATTAGCAGCCATCATAGGTTTAAATACATTTAATTCATAATGACCTTGCATGCCACCAACCGAAACAGCCACATCATTACCCATAACTTGAGCACAAACCATAGTTAAAGCTTCAGCTTGAGTTGGATTTACTTTTCCTGGCATTATAGACGAACCCGGTTCGTTAGCCGGAATTGTAATTTCACCTATTCCCGAACGGGGACCAGACGCCATACTTCTTATATCATGTGCAATTTTATTTAATGACACTGCTAATTGTTTTAAAGCACCATGCGTTTCAACAATGGCATCATGAGCCGCCAAAGCTTCAAATTTATTTTTAGCAGTTACAAATGGTAAACCAGTAAATTTAGCAATGTATTTTGCAACTAAAACGTCATACCCTTTAGGAGTATTTAATCCTGTTCCAACGGCAGTACCACCCAAAGCCAATTCACTTAAATGCGCTAAAGTGTTGTGTAAAGCTTTAAGTCCATGGTCTAATTGTGATGTATATCCACTAAATTCTTGACCTAAAGTTAAAGGCGTAGCATCCATTAAATGAGTTCTACCAATTTTTACAACATCTTTAAATGCTTCTGATTTTGCTTTAAATGTATCTCTTAATTTTTCAACACCTGGAATCGTTTTTTCAACAATCATTTTATAGCATGCAATGTGCATTCCAGTCGGAAAAGTATCATTACTTGATTGTGATTTATTAACATCATCATTGGGTTGTAATATTTTTTCTTCCCCAATTTTACGACCTGAATTTACCTGTGCTTTATGCGCAATCACTTCATTCACATTCATGTTTGATTGTGTACCCGAACCCGTTTGCCATATCACCAACGGAAATTGATCGTTTAATTGATTGTCTAAAATTTCATCACAAACTTTAGCAATTAAATCTCTTTTTTCTTCAGTTAAAACCCCTAATTCACAATTTGTGTAAGCAGCAGCTTTTTTTAAATAAGCAAAACCATGAACAATCTCCAATGGCATACTTGCACTTGGACCAATTTTAAAATTATTTCGTGATCGCTCTGTTTGCGGCCCCCAATATTTATCTGCAGGAACTTTAATTTCCCCAATCGTATCTTTTTCAATTCTGTAATCCATGATATAAAATTTTAGTCCAACAAAAATAACAATAGTTTTCGTATTATTACTCAGGACTTTTATCAGTTTTTTATTTGGCGCTTTTTCACGCTTTCCTTTTCAATATTTTTCATTAAACACAATCCTTTTAATTTTTTTAAAGTGCTTCTTTTGTCGCTTTTAAAAAAAATCAAAGGCTAAGTGTTTCATTTCAAAATGATTTCCTCTACAATCGTGGCGAAAAACAACTTTTGATTATATAGCATAAAATGAGAAATTTAATTTTGAGTTTGACAAATAACTAAAATTTATTATCTTTACCCCAAAATTATAACATTATGGCAGTTTCATTAGGTATAGCAATATTTTTAGTAATCGGTTTAATGGCATTTTGGTGTCTTACTTTTGTATTAGGATTTGCAGTTCCATATTGGCTAACAGTAGGGGCCGTTGAAATGCTAAGACCAAAAAGATTAACAGAAGATGAAGCAAATTCTTAAATAAAAATTTAATCTATTTATACTGAGAGCTAAATTATGTTTAGCTCTTTTTTTGTGCCATAAAATGTGAAAGTAAATTTTAAAAATCTTAAGTTTGTACTCTATAATTATTTAAATTTTTAATAATGAAAGTACTTGTAACGGGACCAGACGGGGTATTAGGTAGTAATCTTTTAAGAGAATTACTATCAAAAGGATATAATGTAACCGCTTTAGTAGAAGATGGTAAAAAATCCCCAACAATTGATGATTTGCCCATTACAAGAATAGGTGGAAACCTTCTAAATGAAGATGAAATTGTAAATGCAACCAAAGGAATGGATATTGTAATTCATTGTGCCGCAAGTACAAATATGTTTCCAGGACGGTCAGAAATTGTAAATAAAGTCAATATTGGCGGTACTGAGAATATTATTAAAGGTTGCCAAATTAATGGTATTAAAAGACTAATCCATTGTGGAACAGCAAACTCTTTTGCGTCTGGTACAATTGATAATTTAGGAACCGAAAAAAATGAATATGCTGCTTGGCACTATAAATTGGATTATATGGATTCAAAATATAAAGCCCAATTATTGGTGCTTAAAGCTGTAAAAGAAGACGGTTTAGATGCCCTAGTTGTCAATCCTACTTTTATGATTGGCCCTTACGATTCTCGTCCAAGTTCGGGGACAATGGTATTGAGTGTATATAAAGGAAAGGTTCCTGGTTACACATTGGGTGGTAAAAATTTTGTTGCCGTAAAAGATGTTGCTGTAGCCATTACAAATGCAATTACAAAAGGTAAAAAAGGAGAATGTTATATTTTAGGAAATGAAAATTTAACCTATAAAGCAGCTTTTGAAAAAATTGCCGCAACTGTATATGTTAAAGCACCGTCTCGTAAATTGCCTACCAGTATTGTTAAATTTATGGGAAGAATGGTGTCCTTTTTTGCAACTGTTTTTAAATTTTACCCCAATCTAACTAAAGAATTGGCCATTTTATCAACTGAATCACATTATTATTCTCCCCAAAAAGCAAGAGAAGAGCTAGGACTACCCTCTACTCCTATTGATGTTGCAATTAAAGAATGCTTTGATTGGTTTGATGAAAATGGATATTTAGATAAAAAATAGTTTACCTAACCACTATTTCTTTACGCACTTTCCCAAATTGAACGATATATGTACCTTTTGGAAGATCTTTCACCATAATTTCATTTTGACCATCTACTAAGCTTTGGTTTAATACTAAACGTCCGTTCAAATCAAATATTGAAACTTGTTTGGCATTAGACGTGTTTGCAACATATAAAACATCAGTTACTGGATTAGGGAAAACTACAATTTCATCAGTTTTTTTCTCATCAATGCCTACCAAATTTACATTTTCTGTTATTGATCCAGTTTGATTTATAATCCAATTATTTGGGTCAAATTCAATGGATTGTACAGTTGCCGAAAATGGAATTGAAACCATTTGATTAAGTGCACTTATCTCTACACGTTGAATCACTGAAGAGCCATCCGTGCCAATTATTTTAACATCTAAATCATTTGTAAAAAACAAAACAGAACTCGGCATAGAAGTTAATTGTGTAATCTCAATTAACACATTAGAATTGGTTTGATTCCATTCAGCTGAATATGTTGGAAAACCTTCTCCATAATACCATTCAGTAAAAAATGGTGAAAAATCCATTCCAGTTACATTTTCTAAAACATTTTTAAAGTCAGAAGCGTGTGCAGTTGAATCTGCAAAAATTTGCTGATATTGTTTTAAAACATTAAAAAAAGTAACATCATCATTAATTAAATAGCGCATTGTATGAATTATAGCAGCACCTTTGTCATACGACAATCTTCCACTAAAAATTCGATTTGTGTTTAGCGAATCTTCACACCACATACTACCGCTTGCCACACTCATAACATTATCATGAATATCTGCCATTTGAGTAATAGAATCTGCTGGGTGAAATTGAGTCGTCATTAAATAATCTGAATAAGTTGCAAATCCTTCATTTAACCATATATCAGACCATGAAGCACATGTTACATTGTCTCCCCACCATTGATGTCCTAATTCATGAGCAGTCAAACCATCTTCAAACCAACCTTGAAACGTCATAGTTTGATGTTCCATTCCACCACCAAAAGATGCCATGCAATGTCCATATTTTTCATCTGCAAATGGATACATGCCGTATAAATCAGAGAAAAGTTCAATAAAATCTGCTGTATTATCAATTTCGGTTTGAAAATAAGGCAATGTATTTGGGTTGTTGTAAATAAAATTTTGGATTAAAATGGGATTTGTAGCTCCTGTGGGATTTGCATAAACATTATACTCAACATACTCCGCAACAGAAACGGCAATTAAATAATAATCAATCGCATAGTTTGATTTCCATTCAAACCTTTTAGTGCCATTTCCTAAATCTACTATATTTGTTAAAACACCATTTGAGCCAGCCATATTTGTGGCGTCAGTTGTTACAAATACATAAGAAGAGTCAGATTTATCGGTTAATGATTGTTTACACGGCCACCATTCAAAAGCCGAAAAAGGTTCACTTAAAGACCAAGTCACTTGATTTCCCCACGAATTTGAAGTGCCATTCGTCATTCCTCCTCCACCAAGAGGATTAGATGCTGCAGTTGGGGGTGTACCAGCATAATCAACAGTAATTATAAAAGCATCACCAATGGTAAAATTAGTTGGAACAATAACTGCAGATCCAACTCTAGTAAAAGTTGAAGAAGGTGTTCCGTTTACTAATATTGAATTAATGGTTAAATCTCCATGTAATTCGAATAAAACAGTATCTAAAACTGCAACCTTTGATGTGGCATGAATTTCAACAACACCACTAATTGCTGTTGATGTTCTTTCTAAAGCAATATTAAGATTGTAAAAATGAACATCATATTCTTCAGTTAAGGCAATATGTTCTAACGGTAAAGTATTTGAACGCGTTTGATGGTTGTATGTATAACTTTTCAATTTTGAACAATTGTGTGCGCCAACTGATGTTTGAGCGTTTATAATTGCACTAAAAAAAAATTAAACTTAATCCCAATATTAGTTTTTTCATGCTTTGAATTTTTTATAAAGTTAGTTAATCTCTTTAGACAAAAACAAGACAAGCCATTTTATTGACTCATCTGTAATCATTAGTATGTAAAAGGTATAATTAGATAAACTTTTCAGCTTTTAAGCCTAGCCAATCTAAAGTTGATTTGCTCATTATATTTTCAATATCTTTTTGATTCATATCACTCTCTTCAATAAATTTACCCATTTCTAAATCACCTAGTGGAAAAGGATAATCAGTTCCTAAACACACTTTTTCAGATCCTACTTTATCAACAATATATTTTAGTGAATCAATGTCATGTGTAATACAATCCACCCAAAACTTACCTAAATATTCTCTTGGATTTACTTTATTGTCTATAGCAACTAAATCTGGTCTGCAGTTAAAACCGTGTTCTAACCTTCCAATAGTTGGTATAAAAGAACCTCCTGCATGCGACATCATTACTTTTAAATTTGGTAGTTTTTCTAAAGTTCCACTAAAAATTAAAGAGGCAATTGCTCTTGAAGTTTCAGCAGGCATTCCAACCAACCATGGCAACCAATATTTTTCCATGCTAAGAAACCCCATCATTTCCCATGGATGAATCATAATTGACATATCTAATCTTTGTGCAGCTTCAAAAATGGGGAAAAATTGTTTTTCACTTAAATTTAAGTCGTTAATATTTGACCCAATTTGAATGCCTGGTATATTTAAGTCATTTTTAAGTCGTTCCATTTCTTGAATGGCCAAGTCTGTGTCTTGCATTGGGATTGTTCCTAATCCAACGTAATTTTTCGGGTATTTAGCTTGTAAATCTGCTATGTGATCATTTAAAAACTGACTTAATTCTAATGTATCTTTGGCTTTTGCCCAATACGAGAACATCACAGGAACAGTACACACAACTTGTACCTGTGTATTAAACTTTTCGTAATCTTTAATTCTAACATCTTCATCCCAACAATTTTCTTCAATGGTTCTAAAAAAATCATTGCCTTTCATCATGTCAGCTAATCCAGATTTTTCAGATTCTTTTAACCAAATAAAGTCGCCATATCCAAATTTGTTGGTCCAATTTGGCATTTTTGACGGTAGAATGTGCGTATGTGAATCAATTTTAAACATAGAAAAATAATTTTCTACGAAAATAGAAAAAATAAAGGCTTATAAAAATTTCTTAGGATAAATGGTTGTAATTTAATCTAAATTGCCTCTTACTATGTGTTTTTAATGAAATTCAATTTAATTATTTATTTTTATATCTATTCATATCATTTAAGCGGTTAATTTCCATTAAATTTGTTGTTAATGATTCCAAAAGAAACCATAGATGAAATTTTTCAAACAGCTCTTGTAGAAGAGGTCATTGGAAATTTTGTGTCCTTAAAAAAATCTGGTTCAAATTATAAAGCTAAAAGTCCATTTGTAGATGAAAAAACGCCTTCATTTATGATTTCACCTGCTAAACAAATTTGGAAATGCTTTAGTTCTGGTAAAGGAGGAAACGTGGTTACGTTTTTAATGGAGGCAGAACACATGAGTTATCCAGAAGCCTTAAGGTGGCTGGCTGATAAATATAATATTGAGATAAAAGAAGACCGAAAACGCACGCCTGAAGAAATTCAATCGGCTTCAATTCGTGAAAATTTATCGATTATTAATGAGTTTGCCAAAGACCATTTTGCGCGAAATTTGGTTGAAAATGAGCAGGGTAAAGCAATCGGTTTATCCTATTTTATTGAACGTGGATTTAGAGAAGACACCATAAAAAAGTTTGACTTAGGCTATTGCTTAGACGAATCAAAAGGATTTACTGATGCAGCATTGGCAAAAGGGTATAAACTTGAATATTTAGAAAAAGCTGGATTAACAAAAACTAAAGAAGGGCGGTCGTTTGATTTTTATAGAGGACGAGTTATTTTCCCAATTCATTCCATTGCTGGTAAAGTTTTAGGGTTTGGTGGAAGAACGTTAAAAGCTGACAAAAAAATAGCCAAATATTATAATTCTCCCGAAACAGAATTATACAATAAAAGTAAAATTTTATATGGTTTATACTATGCAAAAAATGCCATAATTAAATACGATAGCTGTTATTTGGTTGAAGGTTATACTGATGTTATTTCAATGCACCAAACCGGAGTTGAAAATGTTGTTGCCTCATCTGGAACATCTTTAACTGAGGGCCAAATCAATTTAATAAAACGCTATTCAGACAATATTACAATACTTTATGATGGTGATGCAGCTGGTATAAAGGCTTCTTTTAGAGGGATTGACATGATTTTAAAACATGGCATGAATGTTAAAATTGTGCTTTTTCCTGATGGTGAAGATCCAGATTCTTATGCAAAATCACATTCAACAGAAGAAGTTAAAACATACATCACTGATTCTGCTAAAGATTTTATTGTTTTTAAGTCGGATGTTTTATTAAAAGACACAGGTGGAGATCCCATAAAAAAAGCACAGTTAATTGGTGATATTGTTACCTCTATTTCACTTATTCCGGATTCAATAAAACAACAAATTTACATTAAAGAATGTTCAACCATATTTGATATGAATGAGCAGATTTTAGTGACTGAATTGGGGAAAAAGAAACGTGCAAATATAGAAAAAGACCATAAACAAGCCCGTTTTCAAAATAAAACGAATCAAGCTAATAACACGCCTACTTCTAATATTGATGAGCCACCACCTGAAGCCTTAATTCCTCCTGAATATTTAACAGAAGAACAACGAAAAAAATTAGAAGACTATCAAAAACAACCTAAAAAAACAGTTCCCGTTTTTGATTATTTATATTATCAAGAATTAGATATTATACGGATTTTATTGAACTACGGGTTATATTCTGTTAAGTCGGAAAATTATCAATTAGACGAAAAAGGTAAAGAACAAATTGTTGATGTTAAAGTAGGCGTCATAGAATTTATAATTCATGAATTAGAAAAAGATGAAATTACTTTTGAAAATGAAGGACTTCAAAAAATATATAATGAATACAAAATAGGTTTTAAAGATGATATTTTTTATGAGCCAAAGCACTTCACTCAACACGAAAATCAAACATTAGCTAAAATTGCAGTAGATATTTTGGCTGAAACGAGAGAGTTAAGTCCAAAATGGGGCGAACAAAAGATTAAAATTAATACCGAAATTGATAATTTAGACCGAGCAGTTTTGGAAGCAGTGTATTCTTTTAAAGTAGCAAAAGTTAAATTTGAAATTGAGAAAATTCAAGATCAAATAGCAATTTTAGAAAATGATGACAGTAAATATAGTGATGTTTTGGCATTATTGTCACAACAAAATCAATTAGAAAAAGTAAAAATAGCCTTCTCTGAAAAACTAGGTCGCATAATAATTTAAAAGTATGAAGTTTTGGGACAACATATTAAATTTTCCAATTATTGACACTCGATCAGATTCGACAATAATTGCAAATGACACAATACAAAGTCAAACACAAGATCTAATAAATGGATTGCCTGGGGGAGAAAATCTAGTTGCAAACTCTGATGGATTTGTATTTGCGCCAATTAATATAATAATGTTTTTGGTTATTATTATATTAGGTAAGATTTTTCTAAAATATTTAAAACGGTATTTTAAAGTTTTGCATATTGATGATAAGCAAATTAAAATTGAAGGCAGAGAATTTACATTATGGAAGCTCATTCGTCAAATTGTTTATTTTATAATCTTTTATGCTTGTTTTCAAAGTTTAAACATTAATAATGAAAATATAAACCTGGGTAATATTTTAGTTTACGACTTCATCCGAATAGGCGTGTTTCATGTTTCAGTGTATCATATATTCTTAATCGTTGTTGTTTTATTTATAGCAAAAGTTGTTCTTAATTTTTTAAAATTATACCTTTTAAAACGGGTTTCGAAACGCACCAATTTAGATAAAGGAACAGAATATGTTATTATTCAAATTGCAAAGTACATTATTTACACTTTTGCAATTATCATTATTATTCGGAGTTTTGGCATTGGACTTAATTTATTATTGGGTGGTGCCACAGCCTTATTAGTTGGTATTGGATTAGGATTACAAGACATATTTAAAGACTTTTTATCTGGATTATTATTGCTATTTGAGGGAACAACCAAAGTTGGTGATATTGTAGAATTAGTTAACTATAATGGTCAATCTAATTTTGTTGCAACTATCAGTGAAATAAACTTAAGAACAACTAAAGTAAAAACCAGAGAAGGAAAGACTCTAATTGTTCCAAATTCTGTATTAACACATCAATCAGTTAATAATTGGACTTATGATGATGCGCTAACAAGATTCACAATACAAGTGGCAGTGGCCTACGATACAGATATGGAATTGGTAAAACAAATACTTGTGAAATGTGCCCAAGAACATCCAAAAGTAAAAAATACAAAACCCATTTTTGTCAGGTTATTAAATTTTGGAGACAACGGGCTAGAGTTAGACTTGGTGTTTTGGGCGGATCAAAATTTTTATATTGAGATTTATAAATCAGAGATTAGATTTGCAATTAATGAAGAATTTAAAAAACATGGTGTTGTTATTCCATACCCTCAATCAGATGTATTTATTAAAAATTTAAAAGGGAACCTAAATGATTAAATTGTCGGATATAAGATAAAATCAAAAAAAACACCATCAATTTTATTAAAATCTCACTATTAACTTTAACTTTAAGTTTTAATTTTCAATTATGGTAAGAAATATATTTATTGGTTTGTCTGTAATCATATCGGCAACAATTGTTTGTTTGGCAATTCAATTTAGTCCAAATTATTATTATTTATTTATTTTATTTGGACCACTAATTTTATTAGGATTTCGAGACATACTACAAACAAAACATGCTGTTAAAAAGAATTTTCCTGTTATTGGGAATTTACGTTATTTTTTAGAATCAATTTCACCTGAAATACAGCAATATTTTGTTGAAAGACGTACAGATGGTGCGCCAATCCATAAAAACATGAGAGCAATCATCTATCAACGTGCTAAAAACTTAGGGGCAACACATCCGTTTGGTACAGAAGAGGATTTATATAAAGAAGGATATGAGTTTATTGTTCAATCACTTTATCCGGCTAAAATTCCACATGAAGAACCGCGTATAATGGTTGGAGGAGACCAATGTACCCAACCTTATTCGGCTTCTCTTTATAATATTTCGGCCATGAGCTTTGGGTCGTTAAGTAAAAATGCTGTTATGGCATTAAATAAAGGTGCAAAAAAAGGAAATTTTTTCCATAATACAGGTGAAGGAGGAATTTCTCCTTACCACTTAATGGGAGGTGATATTTGTTGGCAAATTGGTACAGGATATTTTGGTTGTCGGGCAGAAGACGGAACTTTTTCAGAAGAAAAATTTATTAAGAATGCAACACAAAAAGAAGTTAAACTAATTGAAATCAAATTATCTCAAGGTGCTAAACCTGGCCACGGTGGTGTACTGCCTGGTAAAAAAGTAACAGCAGAAATTGCAAAAATAAGAGGTGTTGAAGAAGGCGTAACAGTATTATCTCCTCCTGGTCACAGTTCTTTTGACTCTGCTGAAGGTTTATTAAAATTTGTTCAAAAATTAAGAAAAATATCAGGCGGTAAACCAACTGGTTTTAAGCTTTGCGTTGGGAATCCAATGGAATTTGAAGATATTTGTAAAGCCATGGTTAAAACACAAATTTTCCCTGACTTTATATCCGTTGATGGCGCTGAAGGGGGGACAGGAGCAGCACCCCTTGAATTTGCAAATCATGTAGGATTACCCCTTTATGTTGGATTAACAATGGCTGTTGAATTATTAAAAAAATATAAAATCAGAGATAAAATGAAAATAAATGCTTCTGGTAAAGCATTTACAGGATTTGGAATGATAAAGTCTATTGCCTTAGGAGCTGATTATTGTAGTACAGCCAGAGCTATGATGTTGTCAATTGGTTGTATTCATGCACAATTGTGTAACACAAATACATGTCCAGTTGGCGTTGCCACTCAAAATAAAGCACTCTTGAAAGGTTTAAATGTTGCTGATAAATCTGAAAGAGCTTATAATTTTCATAAAAACACAGTTCATGCCTTTTTAGAATTAATGGCAGCAACAGGAGCAAGTCATCCGTCAGAAATTAAGCGCTCAAGTATTATGAGAATGGCTGAAGATGGAGATGTACTTAATTTAGATGAGATTATTAACGCCTGGAACTGTAAAAAGAAATTTATTGATGGTCAAAAAATTGGTACAGATTTAGGAAATGGAGGAAATTTATAATGCTATGAAAACGTCAAGCAAAGTTATAATTGGAGTTTCAATATTACTAATGGTTTCACTTCTTTTTGTGATGATAAATCGTTAGACACCTTGAAATCTGCAAACAAAATAATTTTAGTAATTGCATTTTTATGCCTGCTAATGTTATTTTTCTACTTTGCCATGAGAAGTGCCGGACAACCTAAATTTGGATAATGAAACTAATTTTTGCCACCCAAAACCAAAATAAAATCAAAGAATTAAATCAGTTAATGCCTGATAATGTTGAGTTATTGTCGCTAACTGACATTGGTTGTGATGATGATATTCCTGAAACATCTCCAGATTTAAAAGGTAATGCTTCTCAAAAATCTGCTTACGTTGTAAAAAAATTTAACGTAAATTGTTTTGCAGATGATACAGGTTTAGAAATTGAAGCATTGAATAATGAGCCAGGCGTTTTATCTGCCCGTTATGCTGGTATGCAAAAAGATTCAAATGACAATATGGATTTGGTTCTTGAAAACTTGAAAGATAAATCAAACCGTAAAGCAAGATTTAGAACCGTAATTAGCTTGGTGATTGATGGTAAAGAATACATATTTGAAGGAGAAGTAAATGGTGAAATCATTAAACGAAAATGTGGTGTGGATGGTTTTGGTTATGATCCCATTTTTAAACCTGAAGGTTTTGATATTACGTTTGCCGAAATGAGTTTAGAAGATAAAAATAAAATATCGCACAGAGGAAAAGCAGTTCGACAACTTATTGCCTTTTTAGAAAATTATAATGTCTAAATTTACAGTGTTAATTAATTGTATATGAAAGTCACATTTTTAGGAACAGGAACTTCACAGGGTGTACCGGTTATTGCTTGCAATTGTGCTATATGTTTATCTAAAGACACTAAAGACAAAAGGTTACGCACATCAATCCTATTATCATACAATGACAAAAATATAATAATTGATACTGGTCCAGATTTTAGACAGCAAATGTTACGTGAAAATGTTCAACATTTAGATGCAGTTTTATACACCCATGAGCATAAGGACCATATTGCTGGAATGGACGATATTAGAGCTTTCAATTATCAATCTAAATCAGAAATGCCTATTTATGCTACTCAACAAGTACAAATAGGATTAAAAAAAGAATTTCATTACATATTTGCAGACTTTAAATATCCCGGAATCCCTAAAGTAGATTTACACACTATTTGTCATAATAAACCTTTTGATTTATTTGAAAAAATAATTATTCCAATTGAAGTTATGCACTATAAAATGCCAGTTACTGCTTTTAGAATCGACAATTTTACCTACATTACTGATGCCAATTATATTTCTGATCAAGAAAAAGAAAAAATTAAAGGAACCGAAATCTTAGTGATTAATGCATTAAGAAAAGAAGCACATATTTCTCATTTTACCCTGCAACAAGCTTTAGATTTTATTTCTGAAATCAAACCAAAAAAGGCATATTTAACTCATATTAGCCATTTGTTAGGGGGCCATGATGCCATCAGTTTAGAATTACCCGACAATGTTTTTATGGCGTATGATGGTTTAGAAATAGATGTATAAACTACTCAAAAACCTCAGTTGTTAAGCTAATTTCTTTTTTACCTTCTTTAGTATTGGTGAAAATAATTATTTTTCTTACAGACAGACCGTCTAATGTTTTGGTGTCTAAAACCACTTTTATATTTGCCGATTCACCAGGAGCAATAATTTGAGTTGATATTTCTGCCTGAGTACAACCACATTGTGCCTCTAATTTTGAAATGACGAGTGTATCTGAACCTGTATTTTTAAATGTAAAAGTGTGTTTTAAAATATCACCTTTAGTGGATTTTCCAAAGTCATGAATTTCCGACCCAAAAGACATTTCGGCATAAGAAGAATCAGCTACAATCAAACTGACGGATTGAATTTCAATTTTTCGTTCTAAGGCTGCTTTTCGACTATAAACCGAGTTTTTAGTATCGTTTACATTGTCTGATATTAATTTGTTAGCCGTGTATTCACCAAACGGAATTTGAACAAAAGTTAACCGGCCACCATTGTTTGCATTATCATCTAAATAGGGTCTAAATTCTCCTTTTCCGTAAGCATATAAATAATTAATCAAAGAGTTGATTCTACGTTTGGTTAAATTAACGTTGTAATCCGTTTTAGCTAACGGACTTGCAAATCCTTTTACGGTTACTTGTATTTCATACCCTTTATTGAGTTCAATCAATAAAAGTCGGGTAAATTCGTCTAAATCCACAACACCTTGCTCCACAAATTCAACAAAAAAATCAGCAATATCTTCTTTAGCTTCTTCACCCTTATCACCTATCATTCCTTTAGAATATTCCTTTTTATATTTGGGCATTAAATCAATATACGCATCATAAGATTGCATATAAGTTAAGTTAGTTGTCGTGTCACGTGTGCGTGGGTTAGGCTCATCATTATGAAAATAGAGGGTAACGGGTAGTTTTTTATTCAAATCATACAAGCTAACAAATCGGGGTGGCGGCTCTTCATTTTTAGGCAATTCTGCTACAAAAATATCATTACAACAAGTTGGTGTTTTTAATGAATTTGAACCAACTCTATTTGATGAAAAATAGAATTTATCTCGTTTTGAATCCACAATAAAATAAGTGTCATTTTGAGATGAATTAATTGGTAATCCTAAATTAATTGGAAGATTAAAGCTAATGATGTCGTCTAATTTATCGGCATAAAAAATGTCGTGTCCACCAAATCCAGGTCGCCAAGACGAGCTAAAATAAAGTCGATTTGTATTGACGTCATAAAAAGGTGAAATATCATCATCTAAACTGTTAATTTTACGCCCTAAATTTCGGGGCTTACTGTATTGATTCCCCTTTTTAATTTCTGAATACCAAATATCAAGTCCACCAATGGTTTTATCTCGATTTGACACAAAAAATAAAATTTCTCTGCCGTCAATCATAACTACATTTGGCATAGTAGTCGTTTTTCCGTCTTGATTTATGACTGTTCCTAAACTATCAATGTCGGTAATTTTTCCGTTTACGACTTTGCCTACAAATATTTTACATTGAAAATTCGAGTTACATCTCGAAAAATAAAATCGTTTTCCATCAGGGCTATAACATCCATTTGCTGAATGATAGCCACCTTGATAAACATCTTTTACTTTAATGGGAGTTGAAAAATCATTCTCATTTATATTCGCCGAATAAATTTGAAGAGAATATTCTTCAGAAAGCACTTCTTCATTTTGATTAATTGAATCTGCTTTTAATGATGTAAAATAAAATGAATCCCCATTAATAAAAGGTGCTAATTCTGTATCATGACTATTTATTGACTTTGAAATGGGTTTTACAATATAATCTGTTGTATCTAAAACGGCTTTTTTAGCCCATAAACAAGACTTAAATTCTTGCATAGCTTTTTTATATACATATTCTTTTCGTTGTCGTTTAAATACCTTTTTTGCCAACTTCCAACTGCCAGTTGCTGCTTTATATTTGCCATTAAAGTGTTGCATTGTTGCTAACCTAAACACACTGTACGGATAAATTTTACCCCCTTCTTTATGATATACTTTTTGATAATAATATTCGGCTAAAACATAATTTTTATAATACCGTTGTGCCTCTGCCATTTTCCAATTAATTTCCACCGAATTGGAATCAGTAAGCATAGCTTTTTTGTAATATTCAATCGCATAAAAGTAATCTCCTTCTTCAATTTTTTGATCGGCAAATTCAACTAATTGTGTGTAAGTTTGAGTGTATGCTATGGTAGAAATAAAAATACCGATTGCAGCAAAAAATGTATGTAAAATATTGATTTTCATTTATAAATAATCAGGACAAATTCTATGTTTAATATCAAGCGGTTTAAATAAATGAATAATGTATTGTAACGAAAATTCAAGCCCTCCCCTTACGTTTGATGCCGGTACTAATTTGGACAAATTAATGTCATAACTTATTCCACCAATCCAATTGTTATAATAGCCGCCTACAACTAAATTAACGGCATCTTTGTTCCTAAACCAAAGTCCGACATAAGGGGCAATGTATTCTCCTTTTTTGTCTTTATATAAATAGCGTACGTTTGAACCGATCACAATTTCTTTATATTTTCCTTGAAACTGCATAAAAATTCCAGGTTGTAAATCTAATTCAAAATTTAAGGGATAAACTGCTTTAGCGTGTAGCACAAGCCTTTGATCTCTTTCAATGGATGGGTTTCCGAAAAAACTTTGTTTTGGTGTGGTGATATTGAACCACCCTATTCCTGCCACCAGTTCTTTTCGTTTTTCGGGTTGATATTTATATACAATGCCCATTGCCAAATTAAAATTGGTGTAAGCCTGTAAATTAAAAGTTTCGTTAGTTGGCAAAGTGCCATCAAACACATAGCCATCAAATTGATTGTCAAAATTAAGTTGAGTGATGTCAATACTTTTGCGATTAAAACCAAATTGTAAGCCTGCAGTTACTGAATGAATAGAGTCTGTGTCAAAATAAACTTGATAGGCATTTGTAATGTTTAATTCAATAGTTCTTAAATTTCCGTCACCAGCTGCATCATGATAAAAATTAATGGCGTGATATAAACCAGGTAATAGCTTTTGTTCTTTATTTTCGGCAGACATTGCAAATGAATTATAAGGACGTGAAACAGAACGCCACTGACTTTTTTGATTGGCAGTAAAACGCCAGTCTCCATTAAAATTTCCAGCTAAAGCAGGGTTTAAATAAATGGGGTTCATATAATATTGAGAAAAATGAATATCCTGTGCCATGCAGGTGGAAGACATTACTATTAAAAGTATGGTTATTATTTTATTCATTTATATTTCATTTTGCGTGATGCTTTCGTTTGTTTGGCAAACTAAACTTTACTCTGCTGGGTGCGTGATGCTTTTTCTACGTTTTTACTTGAAATTTGCCGTAGGCAAACAAAAGCATCAAGCATCCCGCGCATTGAGTTTGTCGAAATGAAGCATCTACCTCAGCAATGTAATGTTTCCTTTAATTAAATTTTCTTGTCCATCAACGCAAATTACTTTTAGGTGATAGACATACACATCTGGGTCTAATAATTCACCTTTAAATGTCCCATCCCATCCATTATTTTGGTCAGTTGATTCAAAAACCAATTCGCCCCAGCGGTCAAAAATCATAAAAGTCATTTCTTCAATATTTTGTCCCCTCACATATACAATATCATTTTCGTTATCATTATTTGGTGAAAAAGCATTTGGTACAAAAATATAAACATCTCCACATTCAAATTCAAGTGATTTTACGGTTACTTTAGTTGGTATTGCACAAACGCCATTTGATACAATAACAATAAAATCTTGGTCTTGTGTAATGGGCATTGTTGTAGTTGTTTGAGAAGTTGGAGATTCAACAGTTATATCAGGAATCCACTGATATGAATAATTAGAAGAATCAGGGAAAGCGGTTAAAACACTTGTTCCACTAGACGGTACATAAGGTGGATTTGCAATCGCATAAACAGAATCAGGGTTGATATAAGAAGTTGTCACAAAAACGGAATCTATAAATGAACACCCATTAATTGAAGCAGAAAAATAATAATATTGAGATTGAGTTGGTGCAACTAAAGCAGTGTTTTGATTTTCCAATAATATATCTGCATTTGGGGTCCAGTCGTAAGTGATTTGAGTTGAATTTGTTAATATATCGGCATATAAAAGGGTTGAATCTGTACTACAAACAGTAGTATCTCCTAGTAAATTAATGGCATCATCTAAAAATAAAACTTGGACCGAGTCTAGAATATCGCAAGCTGGCCAACCATTTGAAACAGATAAATAATATGTGGTTGAGGTTGATGGATTGACATTAATAGTCGAATCCATAGCTCCCGAATTTATTACATTAGTAAAGCCAATATCAGTTGCCCATGTGAATGTAGTTGCCGACCCAAAACTATTTGCTGTTAAGTCAAAAATTCCATTTGCACCTGGACACAATATGGTGTCGTTTGATATTGAATAAGATAAAGCATCATAAACTGTAATAATTTTTTTTGCGGTATCTTGTAGATTACAAATCGTGTCAGTAATGTTTAAGTAAACTTCATACGTACCTGCTGTTGGAAACTCAACAACTGGATTAATACCGCCTGAAATCACATTTGCATTTGATGGAAAAACCCAAACAGAATTAACTGTATCGTTACTTTCGTTATCAAAAGTAATAGTAAGCGGGGCACAACCTTCTAAATTATCAACAGTAAAATCCACTTGTGGAACAATCTCAAAATCAAATTTAAAAATTAAATTATTACAATTTGAACTGTTATTGTTTGCAGAAAATGCACCTGGAGAAGTTGGAAAATCTGAATTACCACCACAACCGGCACAAACTGACTGATAAACTACTCCAAACTTGTTAAATCTTGATGTTCCACCATCTACGTGTTCTTGAGCAGATGCACCTCCCATATAAGTTGCATAGAGTAAACTTTGAGCGTCTCGTTCTAACACAAATAAATAAAAATCATATCCATTGGGAGAATTTGGTTGAAAAGCATCAGGTGTAACCGGCATTCCACTTAAACCTGTGCCTTGTAAAATGTTAGCACCCCAACCTGACACATACACATTGCCGCATACATCAACTAAAAAAGCTGAGGGTGAAATGTTAGGGGTTGAAGACCCGTTTCCGAAAACAGTAGAATAAATAATACCATTTAGATTAGGGTTTAATTTCATGATATACTGACTGCCACCTGTGTTAGAATAATTTGCATTTTGCACAGGCATATTCCCATTTGATACACCAACAATATACACATTATCCCAGCGGTCAATTTCAACAAAAATTGTTTGATCATAAACAGATGTACCTATATAGGTAGTTTGAATTAAGCTACTACCATCTGCCGATATTTTGGCAACATAACCATCCGTTTTTCCACCTAAATAATTTGGGTTAAGCCCCCCCACAGTATTAGGTAAATCATTTGAAGATGTACCCCCTGCAATCAAAATATTATATGAAGAATCTATTTTTACTGAATAAGCAGCATCATTTTCTGACCCACCAAAATAAGAAGACCAAATTAATGATGAAAAATCATTAGAAAGTTTGAATACTACCCCATCTTGTTGACCTGAATTTGTCATTTGGAACCCGTTTATTGTTGGAAAATCTATTGACCTTGAACTAGAAGCAATGAGAATATTATTTAATGAATCCAGCATAATTTCTCCCCTAAACTGATCACCATAATTTGATGTCAAAGAATCATAAGAAGCCACACTATTATAAATCCCAGAAGTTACTTTATAATTTACCCCGTCATTTGCTGAACCACCTACGTAGGTTGACCCCATTAGTACCGTACCATCTTCACTCAATTTTGCCACATAAATATCAGTCCCTTGGTTGGTGTAATACACCCCATTATAATAATAATTTGAATTCGCTACCCCTCCACCGTGGTTAGGTTGAAATCCATTTTGGATAGGAAAATCAGTACTTGATGTTGCGCCATATAAATAAATATTATTAGTTGTATCACAAATTAAACTGTGCACGGTTTCTGCGCCTTGCGTATTATCACCCCCTCCAACAAAAGAAGTCCAAATCATGGTTGTTCCATCTGCCGCATATTTTGTAATAAAAACATCAGTAATTCCATAACTTGCTGAGCTAGTCCCTGTAAAATTAGTGGTTGTATTATAAGCCGGACTCGGTGTAGGATAATTATTTCCAAATAAAGTTCCTCCTGTATAAGCCTTTCCGTCATAAGCATAAGTGGCTGTCATTCCAAAATTATCGGTAAATGCACCATTATACGTAGCAAATACTAAAACAGGGTCTATAATTAAACCTATACTGTTATCAAATTCACCCAGTTTAAAAGATAAAATATTGTTTTCGTCCAAAACAAATTGGGATTTAACTTCTATTATTTTCCCATTTTTAATTTGATAAACATACGGTTTTTGCTCTATGATTTGACCAATTTTTGTACTAATTACAACATTACCTGTTTTCAATAATTTTATTTTATCTTGTCCTTTATATTTAATTTGAATATCAGAATAATTTCCGCCAGGTTTAACAAGATATTCATATTTTAAATCTTGATTTTTTTCAAAAAAGACTAAGTCAATATTGTTGTAAAGGTTGTTGTATTGAATGTGATTATAACCATAAAGTTTATTTGCCCATTTGTTTTTATCATTTCCTAAAAAATAATTGTAATAATAATTTGTTGGACTAGACTGTGTGGTTGTAAAATTACTATTTGCCCCTATAAATTGGGCATAAATGAGTTGTTCTTTAATTTGTGGCGTCTCTTTTGATTTGTGTTTAAAATCGGCATGATGAACTTCAGAATAATCGGTAAATTGATATAAAATCCCTTTTTCTTCAAGCCATATTCTGCCACCTTGAAAGTCAGCTTTGTATTTCACGCCTTGTGGCCATTGACCTTGATTAGGCACAAAATTATAGATGCCATTATGAACATCAACATCTTGAGCTAAGGATAGGTTAATTAACAATAATAACAAAAACAATAAGGGCCATTTATTTTGCATAAGATAAAGATATATAAAAAAGACGTAAAAAAGCGAGCAAAAGTTGAATCTAAAACGAAAACATCATTAATTGTGTTAAATAATGCATTAAAAAATGGTTGGGTTTTTAGACTTAGTTTTTAAAATCAAATTCTTGCGGCTAGTACAGCAATACTGACCTTACATCCCTTTACTTTTAGTAATTCTTTTACACAAGCTTCAATTGTAGCTCCTGTTGTTAATACATCATCTATTAAAATAACATGCTTGTTTTCAAGTAGTTTTGGTTTTACAATCGAAAAAATACTCCGAACATTGTCCCAACGGTCATATTTGGTAAAATTAGTTTGAGATTTGTTAAATTGAGTTCTTTTTATCACTTTTTCAAGAATTGGTACCTCACAACTTTTATTCATCCCTTTTGCAATAACTGTGCTTTGATTAAAACCTCTTATTCTTTTTTTCTTGGGATGTAACGGGACTGGAATTAGATAGGCGAATTTTTCAGTATTTTTAACTAAATCACCCATCATTTCGCCAAAGTGTTGTGCAAGCTTTGTTTTTTTATTATATTTTAATTGGTGTAAAATTTTTTGAGTTTGATTTCCTTTTTGGTAGTTTAACAGGGCAAATATATTTTTAACATCTACCCTTCCCCAAAATAATTTCTCTAAAGACTCCATATTAAATTGAGATTGTTCAATATAGGGTAGGTCATATTTACAATTTAAACACAAATAAGATTCATTATTAGTCAAATTTGTTGAACAAATTGTGCAATTATTGGGGTAAACAATATCCAACATTGAGCTAGACACTATTTTTATTTGATTTGCAATTCCCATAGATTATTATAAGTCAATTCTTTGTTTAAAGTTACAACTATTTTTTTAACAATTAGTAGTGTATAACTATATATTAAATATTACTTGAATCACACGTGTTTTTATTCGTAAATTGCTAATCCAAAAGTTAAAAAATAAAATTATTTTTTAATAATTTGTAAATTGTGTAAAAGTTGTTAGTCTAAATATTTATTTAGTTAATCGAACTTATTTTAAAGTAAATCGACTATGACTGAAACTACTAAAAATAAAGAGGTTGACAAAACCATTAATGCAAATTGTTGAAAACTATAGGGTATTTGTGAATTGTTTTTGATTGCAAAATCAATAAAAAAAAGCCAAATTTGTACTCCGCTTTAAGGCCATTAATTTTTGGGCATATAAGTATCGTTCTAGACAAAAGAAAATTCATCTTTTTAGAACAAAAAAGCGACAAAAACTGTAAAAAACCAATAAAATGACACAAGAAGTTGAACCAATTTTAGTTAATAATCCAAATCGTTTTGTATTATTTCCTATTGAACATGATGACATTTGGCATGCCTATAAAACGCAACAAGCCATGATTTGGACTGCTGAAGAAATTGATTTTCAACAAGACATTACAGATTGGGAAACTAAATTAACTGATGATGAACGTTTTTTTATTAAGCATGTTTTGGCGTTTTTTGCTGCTTCTGATGGGATTGTAAATGAAAATTTAGCAGAAAATTTTGTGAAAGAAGTTCAATATACTGAAGCAAAGTTCTTTTACGGTTTTCAAATTGCAATGGAAAATGTTCATTCTGAAACATATTCTTTAATGATTGATACTTACATTAAGGATGCTAAAGAAAAAGATTACTTATTTAATGCAATAGAAACGTTTCCTCCAGTTCAAAAAAAGGCTAATTGGGCTTTAGAATGGATTGATAACGGAAGTTTTGCAGAACGTTTAATTGCTTTTGCAGCAGTTGAAGGCATTTTCTTTTCTGGTTCTTTTTGTTCAATATTTTGGATGAAGAAAAGAGGTTTAATGCCTGGATTAACTTTCTCAAACGAATTAATTTCGAGAGATGAAGGTTTACACATGGAATTTGCAGTGTTATTATACAACAATCACTTAAAAAATAAATTACCAAAAGAACAAGTTCAGCACATTATTACAACTGCAGTTGAAATTGAAAAAGAATTTGTAACTGAATCACTGCCTGTAAGGCTAATTGGAATGAATGCAGATTTAATGGCACAATATATTGAATTTGTAGCTGATAGATTATTAGTGGAGCTTGGAAATGATAAAGTTTATAATGCCACTAATCCATTTGACTTTATGGATATGATTAACCTACAAGGTAAAACTAATTTCTTTGAAAAAAGAGTTGGTGAGTACCAAAAAGCAGGTGTGAAATCAGGAACTGAAGATCAAAAATTTTCGCTAGACGCAGATTTTTAAAAAATAATATTAAAATATAAATAAACCCTCCCGACCAGCTAACGGGAATTAACACAAGGAGAAAGAAAGTATGTACGTAGTTAAGAGAGACGGAAGAAAAGAGCCTGTAAAATTTGACAAAATTACAGCAAGAGTGAAAAAATTATGCTATGGATTAAATGCCATAGTTCAACCAGAAATGGTTGCCATGAAAGTTATTGAAGGACTTTATGATGGCGTAACAACAATTGAGCTAGATAATTTAGCTGCTGAAGTTGCTGCTTCAAAAACAATTGAACACCCAGATTATGCGTTATTAGCATCCAGAATTTCAGTTTCAAATTTACATAAAAACACTAAGAAATCTTTCTCTGAAACAATTAGTGATTTATACCACTACATTGACCCTGTTAATGGTGAAAATGCATCTTTAATAGCTGAAGATGTTTACAATATTATTCAAGAAAATGCTGAGTTTTTAGATGGACAAATTATTTATGATAGAGATTATAAATATGATTATTTTGGGTACAAAACTTTAGAAAGAGCATACTTATTAAAATTAGATGGTCACATAGTTGAACGACCACAACAAATGTTAATGCGTGTGTCTGTTGGTATTCATAAAGCTGATTTAGAATCTGTAATTAAGACTTATAACTTAATGTCTGAAGGTTGGTTTACGCATGCTACGCCAACTTTATTTAATGCAGGAACACCTAAACCACAAATGTCA
>Ga0316206_1001111_pt1 | contig 26604 bp, 23 predicted proteins | sample 6monthpyrite_MG_FD_204942 | JGI IMG/M metagenome (GOLD analysis project Ga0316206, IMG submission 204942) | Microbial mat bacterial communities from mineral coupon in-situ incubated in ocean water Damariscotta River, Maine, United States -... | ecosystem: Environmental > Aquatic > Marine >... | reverse complement strand
GCTCTGAAGCGGCGAGCTAACGGCTACCACAATCGGGCTCGATTCCGTGACGCCATCATGTTCCATCTCGGAGGTCTTGATCTCTACCCAATCCCCGCTACTCCACACGAAACCCAGTAGCCCCTGACAAAGATGGCTTTGTCTCGCAACGAGCATTCTTCAACAGGCTGCTAAGCGGACGGTCTGCGTGGCGTGATTGCTTGGAGGAGGTTGCAATGGGCGTAGCTCTATGCCCTGGTGAGCCGATGAACTTCGCGCTTGAACTGTTGCGCGAATCGGCGTAAATTCGCGGCCTCTCGCGAAGTGGTGCCCGGCCGTTTGCCTTCTGACCCCAACGCAATTTGGACACCAAAACTTCTCTCGCTCCGGCGGCCCTCGGGGCCGCGTTTTCGATCACCCTTTTGGCCCTCGCCAGCCCTGCCGTCCACGCCCAAGCTGGATCCGGCTGCAACGACACTCTCCGGACTTTGTCTTCGTCTGCAGGGTACTTGGGCGAACTCAGTGACCCCTGCGCGGTCATCGAGTTCAGCATTCCGCAGGTTGCCAACTTTTCATCGCCGCCGACTTGTCAGAAGGGGTACGTCAACACGAGTCAGAATATCTACACGTGCAATGGGGGGCACCTGGAGGGGGTCAACTGTGACCCCTTCGGCTACAGTGCCACGGTCACGGTGGCTAAGGACGGCGGCTGTCCCGAACTGCCCGACTTTAGCGACGTCGACTTCGGAAGTTGGACAACCCTCGTCAAGGTGCCGGTTGCGATGGTGAAGTCCCTTTTCTGTGTGCCTCCAAAGGTCAGCGCGACGGAAGACCCTTCTGCTAAGGTCGAGAACTGTCCCGATGGCGGAGCACAGGGGACAAGCGCTGCGGAGAATCCGAGCGGCTTCGCGAACGGGAACCCGATTGCCTCCAGCGCCGGGATGCTCGGAGAGTTTTGGACGACCCAATTCGTGGCGTCGGATCAGGGCGCCCAGGGGACCTACAACCCGTTCCTCACGTGGTACGACAAGCTGCAAGATGGAACCCCTGCTGATCTCTCTGGGACTCTGGGTGGATTGGCCGTGAAAGAGGCCGGGCTGGAGGGTGTACATGTTCGAGCTACAGTGACGCTTGAGCACCACTACCCGGGTTTTCCCGAAGAGAACGCGGTTCACACCGTTCACGTGGCCGGCGAGATCCTGACCGATGGTCGGTTCGACTGCACTCGGCGCATCGAGGGGACAAGTCAAGGGGCTCCCGTTCAGATCGTGCACCGAACGACCTTCGACGGTCAGAAGCTCCGGGATCACTCCGAACTCGGCGAGGTTGGCAACATCTACACGCTTGACGACGCTACGCCCGCTTGGATTCTTCAGGTCCACGCGGACTCAGTCGATCAACTGTCGGATTGGGCCAGGAATCCCTTCGAGCTGCCGATGTTTGCAGATGGAGTCCCCTTTACAGAAGTTCTTGGCGGAACGAACTTGATCTTGAACCGGATGCATGCGCTCCAAGCCGGTGGCGAGTTCGTGGGGTCTCAGTATGAGGTCGAGCAACGCGGTGGCATCGACTTGCCAGTCCGGCGATCGGAATTCGACGCAGCTGGCAACCTGTGGGGCGAGACGACCTGGTCCAACTTTGTCGAGCTGCGGCCCGGTGACTGGCGCCCGACCTTGGCCGTCTCGGTTCGCTATCTCGATGGGAATGAGGCCGGACGTACGGTGACCACACGGCTTGCGATTCACACGGCGACCGCGCTCGATGCGGCTGCGGCGAGTGCCGTGCCACAACCATTCGAGGACAACCTCGGCTGGATCGAGTGGCAGTAGGGGGATGCGCAGGGTGCCGTCCTGACGGGGGCGGCACCCGCCACATCGAGGCAACGCGCAGGGATGAGTACAAGCGCCATCGAGGGCAATGCGGACATCAAGGTGCACGGCTCGCTGCATGCGTGAAGGGATGGTGGAGACGAAGGGACTTGAACCCTCGAGCGTTGCGTTGCGAACACAGCGCTCTTTCAACTGAGCGACATCCCCAATCGAGCGGCGGGATTTCTTGGCGCAACCTCAGAGTCCCAGACCCCAGAGTCGCAGTCATCCAGAGCGCGGAATACTTGGGCTGCGTGAGCCCGAGTTGGTCTCCACTTGAAAGTGCGCTGGCGGGTTTGCTACGGTTGCGACATGGGAGACTTGAGGGAGCCGCACCCGCCGAGACTTGGGCAGGTGCCGCGAGGAGGAGAAGAGGATCGATCTGGGCTTCGGAATTGGGCAGGGGAGGACCCGCTAGCGCTGGATCGCTACTGTGCGGCACGGAGTCGTGAGGCCGCCCTGCTGATCGATCATGACCGCCTCGTGGGGCATGTGCTTGCTAGCTTGAGAGGTCCCGAGAATCCGGATTTTGATTTCGAGACGCGCCTCGAGGGCGCGGTTCAGCTTGCCGTGCGGAGGATTCTGTGGGAGGATCAGGTGCGCCTAGATGGCGACTCCGCTCGGGCGAAGAGCGACTATGGTTTCATCATGCAACAGCTTCCGGGCCATGGGCCAGAAGATGCGGGGGCTTCAGGATCTGAGGTGGGAACCGGCCGTAGCGGGTGCCATATCGAGGTTGCCAAGGTGGAAGTAGATCGCGGACTTGAAGCGCTCCTTGTTGCGGTAGCCGCAAGCCATACGTTTGATCTTTTGGATCTTGGCGTTGATGCTCTCGGCACGGGCGTTGGTGGCCCGCAGGATGTCAGCGTTGAGGATTCCGATGAGGTGGTACCTGATCATCTTGGCGACCTTGACCATGAAGACAGAGCCACTCTCCAGAGCCCACTCGATCCAGGCGGTCCATGCTCGCCGGGCCCAGCCCATGATCTTGTAGCCCCGGATGTTGGCGGCGGCTTCCTTCATCGCCCAAGCCACTGCCGTCTTGAGAGCGCTGTCCTTCAGCTTCTTGAACTGAGCTCGTACGGAAGTGCGCTCTCCGCCCTTGCGATACAGCCACCAGTGTTTGGTCTTGACCAAGCGTCGATCTTCGACCTTCAGCAACTCTCGATTCTCAGCCCTTCGGGTCTTGTCGACGGCCGCGGTGAGGTGCTGAACGACATGGAACCAGTCGAAGCAAATCTTGAGGTCGGGATCCTCCAAGTGATCGACGGTGGACCAGATGTAGGGGCCGTGCATGTCCATACTGACAGCCTCGATATGAGCGAGCTCATCGGCCGTAAACTGGGAATAGAGGCTGTTCAGGGCATCCTTTCCGTTTCCGTCGCTGACATGGACGACTCCTTCCCCAGGCTTCTGGTCGCTAACGATCGTGACGTAGTCATGACCCGTCCTATAGGAGGTCTCGTCTACGCAGATCCGCTCGGGGCACACACGTGCCCGCCGTGCCAAGCCTCGCCGCACAGCCCTTCGCTGGATGCCGTCGACCTGGTCCCAGGTGAGATCCAATCCCTTGGCGACAGCGGAGAAGCTCGCCACCTTCAACCACATGATTGCGACGACTTCAAAGAGTGCCGTGAACGAGGAGTTCGCCTCGGCCCATGGGACCCGGATTTGGCGAACCTTGTGCTTCGGGCACCTAACCCGAGGGACGGCAGCTTCGATGATCGTTTGATACTGGCACGTCGGCAGGTGACGCCAACGTCGCTCCCGGTGATCGTGCCTGGGGCACTCGTCTCCACACTCTGGGCAAGTGAGCTTCTGAGAAGCTGGGATCTCAACCCGGATCGTGATCGAGCCTTCGGACAGTACGGGGCGGACCTCGGTCACCCGCCAAGGCGACTCGATGCCAAGGATGCCGGAGTAAAGAGCTACGTCATTCATGCGCATGAAGCTATCCCACCGGGCCCGATTCGGGGGAACCTTCCCACCTTAGATCCTGAAGCCCCAAGATGCGCGGGCTGCTTGCCTGGCCTTCAATGGATTGCCCAAACAGGCACGTCGTCTCTTTCTTCGCGTCTTTACGGACGGTTGCCGTGTCTCTGTGGCATTGAAGGAGTTTGGGCTTAGCTCCGAGAAGGCGCGGAGGCTCTTAACGGATTCATTGACGGCACTCGGATGGGAGGCGGTGAAGCATGAAGCCTAAGCGGCCAGTGGCCATCGACGCCGACCTCCGGAGTGTGTTGGGGGATCTGGACAGTGCGCGGATCTTCGAGTTCGCACAGGCGGCATCGAGCGCCTGCGATGCCGAGCGCCCCGCCTTGGTCGCCGGAGCGACTGGATTGCAGCCAGCCGAGCGTCATCTGCTCGAGGCTCATCGTGTGGAGCTCGCCCGCGGCCTCTTTGACGTGTGCCTGTTCTTGCGTTGCCACGTTCAGCCCTATTCAAGACGCCTCTCACCCATGGTTGTCGAGCGCGGGAGGCTCGCCTCGATTGGATGGGGGCCCACAATGGAGGGGGCGGGTCCGGTCGGCGGGAGTCGGGCAGCGGATGAACTCTTGCGTGTTCTTAAGGGTGAGGCTCAGCCTGACGAGCTCAAGCTGGAAGAGGTGGCAAGCATCGCCGAGGGGATCAGCCCCACTGCCGTATTCCGGATCTTCCAAGCCCAGGGCCTGCGTGAAACGGGGCGGGCACAGGAGGCGATCAGCCTCTTGGAGGGTTTGCTTGCCGTCGCCATCCCCGATCGGGAGAAGGCTGTGGCAGCTGCGGCCTTGGCCTGCACCCTCTCCATGCAAGGAAAGCTGTTCCAGGCCATGCATTGGCACAGGCGTGCCCACCTCTTCGATCGATGCTTCGGGGACGATCTGGCCTACTGGTTCGTGCTGGCTTGCTACGCAGAAGATCTCACAGAGGCGCGCTCGTCGGCGGAACGCCTCACCGACGAGCTTGAGGAGAGTGTGCTCACGAGCGTGTGCGCTTTCTTCAAGGCTCAAGCCCTCGAAGACCCCTCCTGGGAGGCGCCATCCCCGGAGTTCGTTTCCAAGTTGGGTCTACTACCGGACGCTGGCTCTAGACTTCTCGCCGCATGTTGTTCTCCATCATGAAAAAAGGACTGATCGTTGCCACTTTGCTGTTGGCTCTCTTGGTTTCGCTCAGCGCCGCAGGAGTATCTCCGGGAGCTTCGAGCGGTGTGGGCCGGACGACTCTCCCCGTTCCAGCGGCTCTGGGGCCTGGCACTCCTGACCGGCCTCCAATCGGACCTCCGTCGCGCAACCAGCTTGAGTCGCACCCCGACCTCACCTGATGGCTCTCTCTCGCCGCGGGAGCTTGCTCGTTTTGGCCCTCGTTTCAGGAAGCCTTGGGGCTGCCTGGCTCTTGAGCCAGAGTTCGGGGGAAGGCCCCGCCTCCTTGGGCGGGGCGCATGCGACGGAGGCCGCTTTGGTGGCGCCCCGCGCCAGGGAAATTGCCGTGCCTATGAGTACGGTCGAGCTTCCCGGGGAAGACACGGATACCGTTCAGCGCGAGGAGGTTCCAACGCGGCGCGGGCAGGTTGTGCTCGGCGTGGTACGTTCACCTGGGGGCGAGCCGATCAAGGGCGCGACGGCGAGTTGGACTGCTTGGGAGCCCGATTGGGCAGCGTACTTGCACAGTGGAACCCAGGTGCCGGCTGAGGAGTTGCTGGCCGCCGGTCGCTTTGCCGTAACCGATCCCCACGGCACCTTCAGCTTCGATTTACCGGACGAGCTGCCTGAGTTCTCCGCCCTCTGGGTGACCGCTCCGGGGTGTCTCTCCTGGAGCCAGATTTGGGCCCGCTCTGACGCCGGCGAGGCCGCCCAGCTTCCCGATGGTCGCCTGGAAGTCGAGCTTGCGCCGGCGCCAGCCGTCGAGTCCGTTGTGCGGGATGCGGGGTCGCCGGTTGAGGCCGCAACGATCGACCAGGTGTTTTTTGACCCTCGGCACTACAGCTTTGACGAGGCCGGTCGGCCGTACGCGGTGAGCTTGCTTGCGAGGCGCGTTGAGACGGACTCCGAGGGAACGGCTCATCTGCCGCCTTGCGACTTCCAAAGAGTCGTCGTGGCCCACAAGGGTGCGCGCATCTCTGTTCCGTGGTGGGGCCCGGATCAGCCCGAGATTGCGCTCGAGCTTGGGGAGACTTTTTCACTTCACGGGCAGGTCGAGATTTCCGAGTGGGATCCGGCATGGGGTGCGCCGAGTGTTGAGATCGTCGAGCAAGGGGAAACGGGGAGTCGCTTTCTTGGGAAGCTGATCGTTCCGAAGAGTGGCGCTCTAGGTCCTGTGAAGATTCCGCTTGGCAAGCCAGGTGAAGAGATCGTGGCTACCCTGAGGGGCAGCAACCTAGTTCCCGAGGTGGCTTCGTTGGGGACTCCGATTGCGGGGGAGCAGGTCTCGGTCTACATGACGGCGCGGCCCGGCGAGCAGGTTTGGTTCAGCGTGCTCGATCCCCAGGATCAGCCCATCGAAGGCGCATGGGTCGAGGTCGAGTGGGACGTGGGGCCAAGTCGCCACAAGGCGCGGGCGGAGGATTTCCAGGAGGGCGGCTACTTTTTTGTTCGCGCAGCCCCCATGGGGGTTCTCAAGGCCCGTGCTGGGGCGCCTGGTTTTGCAACGGCCCGGTTCACGCCGTTGATGTTGCCACAGATCAACCCTATGACCCAGACGGTGCGGCTCGTGAAGGCCGTGCCGCTTGTCGGGGTCGTCCTCGACGAAGCCGGCGAGTCCTTGGCGGACTTCGACATTGCCTACTGGAGCCCAGAGGGTGTCGAACTGCGCAATCGAGTTGCCTTTGCCGGGAGTCAAGACGGCCGGTTCGAGGTCGCTGGGGCGCCAGGCGGGGCCCTCGCTCTCTTTGCCGAGGACGCGGACCACCGGCGTTCGGAGGTGCTTTGGCTCTCCGATACGGGCCCAAGGGACGAGTTGGAGCTTGTTGTGGGCCATGGCCGCCAGGTGCGCGGAAGGGTCGTGATTGCGGCTGGACTCGCAGTGGGCGGAGCGTCCGTTGGCCTGGGAGCTGGCGTGCGATACCTCCAGCTTGATCCGCGTGGCTTGTCGCCCGTGGATTCGGATGGCGGTTTTGACTTAGCTGGAGTCCCCGCGGATGGGGGGATTCTGGTTGTGCGTGCGCCGGGGTTCTCGGAGCTACGCGTGGCCATCCCGGCGGGTGACGAGGCCGCGCTTGACTTGGGATGGCTGGTCCTCGCCGAGGCCACGACTTTGATCGTCGAGTTGGGGGATTCCGGCGGCCGCCCTCCAGAGGACTTCATGGTTCAGGGCAACTCGGATCCCGGGTTCCCAACCGTCAACTTCAATGCGGATCGACTGGCTGTGGTGCCGGGCCTGCGGAGAGGGAGGGTGGTCTTTCGGATCTCGGATGGTGCTTCATCTGCACGGTTCGAGTTTTACCACGTGGATCTCGACGCACCCGTGACGCGCGTGGTGGTGGATGTCCCTGCGGGGCGTTCGGTGGCCGTGCGGGCCCATGCGGGATCCATGGCACGTGATTTGAACGGCGTCGTCTGCCGGCTCTCGAGTCACTCCTCTAGCGCTAGTTCTCAGGTCCACAAGGCTACCCTCGATCGTGAGGGCAAGGCCGAGTTCCGCGGTGTCGAGGCTGGCCCCTACCTCGTGACCCTGATGTATCCGGCCGGCGAATTGCTGGGTGTCGCGAGCGGGGTCTTCGAAGGCGACGACTCGGTTTGGACAGTTGATATCAGCGCCGATGCGGAGCCGATTCCCTTGCAGGTGGTGACAGCCTCGGGGAGCCCGGTGGAAGGCGCCCATCTCTCTTGGCGGCCCAAGCTGCATGCCTTGAATTACGAGGTGTCGCGAGTGAGCGACGCGGGGGGGCTACTGATGCTCGACGGCCTCGGGAAGGACGTGCCGCTTGAGCTTCGCATTCGGGGGCCAAAGGGCGGGCTTGGGCAGTATCCAGATTTTGATCTCGATCCACCGACGGCCGGACGGGTTCAAGAGATCGTGTTCGAGCCGAGTGGGCTGGTGGAGTCGACTTTGAAGTCAGCGGCCGCGGTAGTGGCCGGAGTCGAGGTCAGCTTGTTGCAGGCCGATCCCCGCTATCTCTTGAGCGGGGTCATGCGCTCGGACGCGAGCGGGCGGGTTGCTCTCCCCCCACTTGTCCCGGGCGACTACCGCATGCGACTTCGGGGGGGCGGCATCTGGCCAGAGGTTCGTACTTTGGCGGTGAGCTCCGGGAGTGAGCAGCTGGATGTGCAGGTATACCTTACGTGCACCGGCTCGGGTCTGCGGCTCTTGACAGCGGAGGGCTTGCCGATCTCGGGGGCCGAGGTGACCGTCGAGCATCTCGCGACCGAAGGGGGCGTGGGGAGGGCTTCGGGGCTCTTTGCCGGCACCCTCGAAGCGGGCGGCGAAGGCTGGCTCGAGTTCCCAGCGCTGCCTTCGGGGAGCTATCGGTGGAGCTTTGGAAAGGTTGAGGGCAGCATGGTGCTGGAGTCCGGCGCAAGAATCACGAGGGTGATTGAGTAGGCGCAGGGGTGTGCGCCGATAGAGGTGGTGATGGAACTTTTTCCAAACTACGGTCACAGGCACGGGGTCCGTTCGACTCGCAGGGTGAAACCAATCCGGGGGCACATGAGTGCCTCCATCACCCCCGAACAGGAGTTTATACCATGGGAAAGTTCTTTGTCTTCGTTGCCGTCGTCGCCGTCATGTGCACCTTGAGTTCCCCGCCCGCTCTGGCCGGGGCGCCGGGCAGCGTCCCCACTGCGACCAAGACGATTCATGTCAAGCCGGGTGAGTCCAAGGACCTCGGGTCGGTGACGATCGACAACACGGGCGTCAAGAAGGACGGGGATCCGGACATTGACGTGAGGCCCGTCTTGGCGAAGAAGGACGGAGACGGTGTACGCAAGGGGGACACGGTCGGGGGCACGATCAACCTTGGGGGTAAAGATGCCAAGGCCAAGGTGACCGGGCTCAGCGAGGGGTGGCTTCTTGAGGTCAACCAGAACCAAGCCGGCTTCGGCGATCCGGATGGAAAGCCCCTGCTGACAATCTCCGGTGACGGTGGCGCGGTCACCTTGGATAGCAGCAGCTACAACGTCAAGGTGACCGCCGAGGGCGGGAGCGTCACGGTCAATATGCCGAGCGGTGCAAGCGTGACGCTCGCCGATGGCAACAGCGCGACGTTCTCTTTGAAGTAAGGAGGGGAGCCTGTGAGGAATCGATTTGTTTTCAGTTTGATCCTCGCAGCCTTCGCCATGGGGCGCTTGACAGCTCCCCATGGCGAGCTTCCGGGCGAGTCTGCCCAAGCCGTGCCCCTACCTGAGCTTGAGGAGGTTGCCCCCCCAGGGGGGGCGCAGGCTGGGGTTCAAGACCTCTCGGTACACCCCGAGGCGGCGCATCGCCAGCTCTTTGCGGGGGGGGACGAGGGCCTGGGCCTCTCCCTGGTTGAAGAGGCCCAGGCCCTCGTCAAGGATCGCAGCCTTGAGCCTTCGACCAAGCTGCTAAGCGAGATCGATGGGCGCATTTGGGAGCTGAGCTACTCACTCGCGCGGGTGCGCAGGGAGATAGGCCAGGACAAGTGGTTGCGGCCGGTCGACTACTTGCACTCCCTTCCCGCCTATGCGGCGCTCTCCGAGAGGGATGCTAACTACATGGACACGCTCGTGAACGACATGGCGCCCGTGCACCTAGCCCCCGAGGAGATCCCTAGGCTCCTTGGGTGGTACAAGTATTTGGATTCCCTCGACGAGTACGAATCGATCCTTGAAATGGACGTCATCTCGATGGTGGGCCTCGATCGCTGGTGCGAGGGGGTGAAGAAGATGAGCCAGCTGTATCCACACAACATGCGGCCTTCCGCCTTCGATTTTGGCGACGACGAGTACTGGGAGATCACCTTCGGCATCCCTTGCCCCGTCAAGGAGTACTTAGAGTGAACTTTGATACTTTGAACTGGGCCGAGGACGTGGACTGGCTGATGGCGCGTGCTCGCCGGGTCTTGGGCGGCGGGTCGCAATCCGGAATGGTCGAGGCCGGGGATCTTGTTGGCGAGGCGCTTGCCTCTGCCTTGGCTTTCCCCGCAAGAATCCCCCGGGAGCAGCGAGCACGGAGGCGGTGGCTGGCCACTCTCGTCGAGCGGCGCTGGGTCGACCATCTGCGGCGCGGCTCGGGCGTGTCGTTTGAGGAGCTGTCGTGTAGCACTCCGGCGAGGGCGACCGCTTCGTTGGGGCAGGAGTTCGACAAGGGCCTTCTCTCGGCCCTCGGCAGTGCGGACCCCGAGACCCAGTTGCTCGTCCTGATGAGGGTCGTGCTCGGTGCCAGCGATGAGACCACCGCCTTCGTCCTAGGCATCAGTCGCGCGTGCTTGCGGCAGCGCTTCGTGCGGATGAAGCGGAACCTGGCGGTCGCCATGACCGGCTGAAGGCGGAGTGATCACGGGGGGCGCTGTCCGGCGAAGTTCGCGCTGAGCACCGCGGCGATCCCTCGCTCTTGATCCGCTTCGGCCTTGCGGCGTCGCCGGTCGCAAGACGCAGGGGCGGAAGCTCTAGGGTGAGCAAGATACGCTCGACCCCGGGCATGTCTTGCAGCGTGCGAGAGGGATGGTGGAGACGAAGGGACTTGAACCCTCGACCTCTGCGTTGCGAACGCAGCGCTCTACCAACTGAGCTACATCCCCAGTCAAGCGGCGGGATTTTAGCGAGTCTGGGGGGCCTTGTCGCGCCTAAGCCGCAAATTGCTCTCGCGAGAGCGGGTACATGCTTCCCAACCAGGCGAAGTTCGCGTCTGGAGGGCGCTGGAAAATCGCGGTCCTAAGGCCCGATGAATTCCCGGAGGAGTGCCGGCTTAGCCGGTTGATTCAGGACCTAAATCGCGCAAGCGAGGTGGAGGCGAAGGGGCTGTAGGGCCCTTACGATCGCCGGTACTTGGGGCGCCTGGACTCGAACGCCTAGAACGGGCGCACGTAGACCATGACCACCGCGACCACGATGGCGAGCACGGCGGCGCCGGTGATCGTACCGGCCTTGGCCGGGCGGCGATACGCCATGCCGGCGGCGCCCGAGAGGACGAGCCAGGCGACGATCTTGACAATCAGCCAGCCGGGGAAGCCCGTGTGCATTTTGGCGACCAGCCCGAAGCCGCCCACAAGCATCAGCAGACTGAGGATGCCCGTCAGCATCATCAACATTTTGTTCTTACCGACAGACGCGGTCGCGCAGGCCATGAAGGTGAACGCGGTCAGGAGGAAGGCGGCCGAGACGTGCAGGACGTGATAGACAGTGATGCTCATGCGCGGAGTCTACACGACCTGAGAGTCAGTGTGTCTGCGCAGGGATCAAGGTCACTTGGGATCGCCTGTGCCGATGCCAAAAAGGCGGCGGAGCCAGCGCGGGCGGGCGCTGAACGAACCGGTGAGTGGAAGGGGGTGCTGGCCAAGAGGCGCAGTTTTGAGTGAATCTAAGTGCCGCAGTAACCCATCCTTATGCGCGAACTAGAACTAGAATTAGACCTGGGGCGGTGCTGTGCTTATTTTGAGTGCTCCGCTCGCTCGGCTCTCAATCGCAACTCATGCAGGCCGGGAGAGCTCTTACCATTGGAGGGAAATCGTCATGAACTCAATCAATCGTTTCGCGGTGCTCGGTGCCACCGGAGCAGCCCTTGCGCTTTGCCTGTTGGCAGCGGCCCCGTCATCAGCAATGCCGCAGATCTCTGATCCGAACTGTGTGTGCATCGCCACGTCAGGCGTTGCCTTGGGAGGCAATGCCGACCCCGAGGTCTTGCCGGGGTTTGGCTGCAGCTACGAGATGGTGATTCAGAATTACAACACGACGTCAGGAATTTGCTCACCACCGCCCTTCTGCGAAGAACTCCCAACGACGCTTTGCGGATTCTTCGCGAAATCCATCATGTGGGTGAACGGGCCCTCATGGGATGTAAGTGCCGATCACAACCTTCAACTTCTCTCCCCCTGTGGTGGAACTGCTAGCTCGGTCTACAGGTGCCCCACGGACCCATCCATCGCGGTGGGGGTTCAGGTGGAGTGCGCAATCGGTTGCACTCCTGAATCGGATCCTTCCAACTGAACCATGCACGGCACCCTGAGATCTCGATGGGCACTTGCTCTCCTTGCGGGCACCTTGGTTCTGGTGCTGTCTGTCCTGTTCAGGCAGCGATCTGCCGGAGGCGGCTCACCCGTTGAGAGCCCAGTGGAACTTGACGTGGTCTTAGCACAGGGTTCAACGGGCAAGATGAGTTCCCACTCTCCGAATTTAGAGGCTGTTGATCGCATGTCGATCCCTACTCCAGTAGCCGCGCCCGAGATTGCTGAGCCGAGCGAGTCCTTGCCCAAAAAAGAGGAGAAGCACGAGCTGACGGTTTGGCAGAGGAGAGACCAGGCTTCGGAGGAACTCGAAAAGAGATGCCTCGCCATATTTCCTGCCATCTGGGCCTCAGGGGACTTCATCGTCGTGGACCGACTTGAGAATAAGTACAGCCAAGATTCCGATGGGTACTTGCTTCCGAATCAAGCCAAGTTTGCAGCAGGTGGAAAGTGGAAGGTCGCTGTGCTGAGGCCTGAAGAGTATCCCGAAGAGTGCCGCCTTCGCCGGCTCATTCAGGACCTAGATCGCGAGATCGAAGCGATCAAGGCAGGGTGGTGATGGCGACCACGACGGACAAGACCGGAACGGGACTGTTCCGAGGCTTCACTTCGTTGGGCCCGATCCACCGCTTGCTCTTTCTCGCTATTGTGGAGATTGGGGCGTGTCAACCGGCGCCAGTCGCGGGAGTGGATGGGCAAGCCGCTGGGCATGGGGCGCGTGCTGAGTTCGTTGGTGCCGGCTTGGACTTCGGCGTGGAGCATGCCAGCATCGAGTTCGGTGACCTGGTTGAGGGTCAGGTCGTCTCGGGGCAGGTCTCAGCGATTGTGCACGGGGAAAATGGGATCGTGATCTCAGGTCTGCGCAAGAGCTGTGGGTGCACAACCGCGAACCTGTTCGTGGTGGGTGTTGACAGCGAACCGGTGCCATGCCTGCTTGGCGAGAGGTTGAACTCGGGCGATCAGTTGATCCTCAAGGCCACTGTGGACACGATTGGGAAGCGCGGCGACTTCGACACTGGCGTGGTGATTGAAACTCTACTGCCTTCATCTGAAGTGGTCGTCTCGCTGTCGGCACAGGTCTCGCCGGGGCTGGTTGCAAGCTCACGGAACGTGGATTTTGGACGTGTGCTAAGCGGAGGTCTGGCAACGGTTTCGATGCAGGTCCGGAGCCCGATTTCGGATGACTTTCACCTGTCGATCGACAGCGAGCGTTTGCCGGAGTGGATTTCCGCGACGGTCGTTCCTGCGGATGGCGCGGATGCCAGCGGCACATCCGGGGATTGGGAGCTGAGGGTCTCTCTCAACAGGAGTGCACCGCGCGGCGTGATCAACGGCGGAGTTCGGCTGGTCTCTGATATCCCTCGTCGGTCCAGCGGCGAAGGCGCCTCCACGAAATCCTTTGTTGACGCTCGCCTGTATGTGGCCGGCGAAGTCGTTGGACCGGCTGTCTTGTCTCCTGCGCACGTCTCTTTTGGGATGGTCCATCCAGGGCAGGCATCATCGGGTGTCTTTGCGATCGAGTACTCGGGGGCACTTCCGGATACGGCGAGCCTAGACCTGGTGGCTGGGGAGGGCTCATCAGCGGCAAGCCCGTTTGTTTTGACCCATGAGTTCCTTCCTGGTTCTTCGGCGAGCGAGCAGCTCGTGCGACTGACCGTTCTTGTGGACGAGGGTTTGTGGCGAGGGTCGTTCCAAGGAGAACTTGTGGTCAAGACGGGTTGCCCGGGCCAGCCAAGCCTCAAGCTCGGGTACTCAGGAGTCGTGTTGGACTCTACGCTCCCCAAAGCCACCGAGTAGGCAGGGCTCGGCACATGTGTCAAGGGGCCTGAGTCCGCTCTTTTGCCCCCATGCAGGCCTCGGGCCCTGAAAGTCCGTCGCGTTCACTTGGGCGTCGCCCGCGCTGCGCCCGTTGTCCGAGGGGCGCGGAGTCTACTCGGGATCGGTGACCCCGATGCCAAAAAGGCGGCGGAGCCAGCGGGGGCGGCTGTAGTCCCAGTGCTCTTCGGCCATGGCGCCGAAGAGGATCGGGTAGGCGCGGGCGATGACCTCGTACCACTCGGGGGGCAGGTGGAGTTCGGACTCGTAGGTCTCGATCGCGGTGCGCTCGTGGGGCTCGAGGTTCTTGCGGTCTTGCAGCGTGAGCCAGGCAGTGCGAGAGCTGCTGCCTGGGCGGCTCGCGCGCTCTTGCGCAATGAAGTGGAAGAGATCGTAGAGCGGCGGACCCTCGGGGTCGAAGCACGCCCAATCAACGAGGCCCAAAAGCTGGCCAGCGTTCGGGCCCGTGGGCGTTGCGATCACGTGCTTGGGACGCAAGTCGCGGTGCGTCGCGACGCGGCCGATCGTGAGGCCGGTTGTCAGGTCTTTGAGATTCGCTTCGAGGCTGTCCAGCGCGGCGGCGGTGTCGGGATGTGCGCAGCGCTCGCGGACCGCTTGGAAGCGACCGCTGAACAGCTCGGTGAAGTCGGTTGCGGTCATCGGCGCGGGTGCGCGTGATTCGAGTTTGGCGAGGGTGGCGCCAAGCTGCGCGAGCAGCCGGGCCGTCGCGCGTTGGTTGCTGGCGAGTTGGCCGGCGCCGAGGCCAGGGAAGCGGGTCTCGATTGTGACGAAAAGAGCGAGCGGTGTGCCGCCCGCGTTGAGCTCGAGCACTCCGGCGAACAGCAGTGTTGCCGTGGGCGCTGCTGTGGGGATGGACTTGAGGTTCTTGGCGTTCGACTTGACGGCGGCCTTGGCGCAGTGACCGAGCGGGATGCGCAACACCCAACCCGCGGCTGTGGTGACGAGCGCCGTGTTGCCACGTGTCGCGACGAGGTGCTCGGGCGTGTGCGTGCCGGGCGCGATCTTAAGGAGCACTTCTAGGGCTCGCAGCACGTCGTCGACAAGCCGCGGCGCGGCGCTGTTTTGCTTGGACGACCACAGCGCGAACGACGGTGTGAGATGCGGGAACAGGCCCAGCTTGTGTCCGAGGATCTTGAGGTGGTTTTTGCGCTCCATCGGACCGATGAGCAGGCCCGGTCCGTCTTGATCGAGATCGATGACCAGCGCGAAGTCGCGCCGATCTGGATACAGCGCCGCCGCGCGAGCGCGTTTGTGGGTCGCGGCGTTCAGGCGGCGGCGTTGCGCAGCCAGGTGCCCTTTGCGCTCGAACAAAAGGCAGCGTAGAAACGCGAGCGGGCGCGTGGTGCGGAAGTCCGCGCGCGCGCCGCTCGAGCGCTTGTACGCGAGCGAGTTGTCGGTCGTTTGGGCGACGAGGTCTTGGCTCAGTTGCGCGGCGTCTTCGATCGAAAGTGCACTTGGATCTTCAACAAGCACGCAGTCAAAGCGCTGGCTGGCCTGGCAAAGCGGGCCAGCTACTGGCGCTGCAGCGGACGGACTTTCGGCCACTGATGATCGCCCTGTGTTCGGATCTTGGGGCTCTTGGCTTGAAGTCGATTCGGCACCTGAAGAGACCTCGATGTTGGTGTTCTTGTTTTGCGAAGAGCTCTCGATGTGTTGCAGCGCCTTGAGGTGCGGGGTGGTTTGCGTGGCTTGGTCGCGCTCTTTGGCAAACGTGCCGTGCTCTTCATTTGGGTCCAAGACGGTGACGTGCCAGCCTAAGCGCGCGGCTCCGGCGGCGGTTCCTGAGCGGGCGTCGCCAATGAGGAGCAGGCGGCGACTCGCGCTGGGGGCGGGCAGCAGGATGAGCCACGCGGCGCGGCTCTCGCGCCAGAGTTGGGCGAGGTGCTCGGCGTCTTGGGGGAGCGCCTCGAGCATGAGGGACTCGAGGTAGAGACGCCATTTGGGCGGGGCGTCCATCAGGTTTTGGGCGCGCGCGTGGGGAGGAACTCGCCGGCTGAGAGGGCGAGCATCAAGAGCGCGGACGGGGCGAGCAGGGTGAGCAGTTGGGGGGTGGCGGTCTGCCAGTGGGTGGCGGGCTGTGGCCAGAGGCGGCCGAACGCGAGCTGCGCGGCGAGCGCGAAGACGAAGCTGAAGGCGGCGAGGAGGAAGGCGAAGAGGAGCTCGGGGCGTGGGCGGTTGGGTTTGGCGGCTCTTCCTTGTGACCATGGGCGGCGGAAGATGAGGACAAGCGCGGCGGCGTCGACGAGGAAGAAGAACAGGCCGAACTTGGCGGCGTCGTAGCTGGCGAGCGTGGCGAGGGCGGGCGCGAAGGGGCCGCTTGGGTTTTCGGTGGGTGCGGGGAGGTGGCCGAGCGCGCGCGTGAGGCCGAGGGCGAGGCCGGCGACGAGCGCGCATGCGATGGGGGTGATGATGCGGCGGCGGCCGGGGGCGGGGGTGGCTGCGAAGAGCGCGAGCGGGACGGCGAGGGCGAGGGCTGGGGCGATGGGGGCGAGCTCGCGCGGGGTGAGCCAGGCGAGCGAGAGACCGGAGGCGAGCGCGAGGTGGGCGGCGCGGCGGTCGGCGCAGAGGAGCGCGCGGTGGCCGAAGACGGCGGCGGCGGTGGCGGCGAGAAGCGCGACGGGGAGTGCGGCGGGGGTGGGCGCGGCGGCGCTCGAGGCGAGGAGCGCGAGCGGGGCGGGGAGCAGGATGAGGGCGAGCGGCGCGAGGGTGCGAACGGCGGGCTGGGCGCTGCGGACGGCGTGCGCGATGAGCAGCGCGGCGGCGGGGAGCGCGGCGAGGCAGGTGGCCGGGGTCAGCGCGGGGGAGGTGCCGCCGAGCGCGAGGGCGGCGGCGCCGGGCGCGAGGCCGAGGGTCTGGCCGGTGGCGGTATGGAACAGGAAGGTGCGGCCAACGAGATGCGCGGCGAGGGGGAGGGCGGCGAGGGCGGCGGCGAGGGGTGAGGCCGCGCGGCCGGACTCGTGACGCGGCGCGAGATCGCCGGGGCCGGTGAGATAGGAGGCGAGGCCGATGAGGAGCCACGGGGCGGCGAGGGCGAGGAGCGGGAGAGCGGTGAGCTGGCTTGTCGCGGTGAGGAGGATGAGGCCGAGGAGGTGGCTTGTGGCCCAGGTGACCAGCGCGCTGCCGTTGCGGGCGGCGGGCAGCAGCGCGAGGGCGGCGCGGCCGGTGGCGGCGACGAGGATCAGCGCGGCGAGGCCGGCGGCGCCGGGCGGGGGCGTGGGGAGGAGCTCGACGTGCGCGCATGCGGTGGCGAGCGCGGGCAGGCTGCCGAGGGCGGCGGCGGCGACGAGGACGCTTGCGAAGGTGACGGGGGGGCTGGCGTGGATGGGGCGGGACATGCTGGCGTGTATTGTTCGGCGGCAAGGGCGGCGGCTCAAGCTGCGCGGCGGTTTCCCGCGCGAGTGGCGGGTATGATCGGCGGGATGAAGTGCGCGGCATTGCAGTGGGACGTTCGGCGCGGGGCGGCGGCTTGGAACTTGGCGGCGGCGCGGGGGGCTCTTGATGAGGCTCTTGGGCAGGGCACGCGGCTTGTGGTGCTGCCGGAGCTTTGGGCGACGTCGTTCCCGGATGCGGATGCGGCATCGGACGGCGAGCTGCTGGCGGCGGCAGCGGCGGCGGCCGAGTGGGCGCGCGCGGCGAGTGGCGAGGCGGGGATTGTGGTCGCGGGCTCGTACTTGGCTGCGGCGGATGCGGGCGGGCGCTTTTTCAACCGGCTGCTGGTCTTTGACGGCGGGCAAGAGATCTTGGCTTACGACAAGTTGCACCTGTTTCGGCCGGCGGCGGAGCACGAGGTGTTCGCCGAGGGGGCTGCGATGCCAGCGGTCGTGGACAGCAGCGTGGGGCGGCTGAGCGGGATCGTCTGCTACGACTTGCGCTTTGGAGAGCTGTTCGCGCACATGCTGGATGGTGGCGTCGAGGTCGTGGTGTGCCCGGCGCAGTGGCCCGTGCCGCGCGCGGCGCACTGGCGCGCGTTGGTCGTGGGGCGCGCGGTCGAGACCCAGGCGCTGGTCGTGGCCGCGAATCGGCTGGGCGATGAGGCCATCGGCGGCGGGCGTGTCTTGAGCTTCCCGGGGAACTCGCTCTTGGTGAACGGCTCCGGCGAGGTGCTTGGCGAGGGCGCGGGCGAGGCCGGCGCGGTGCTCGGCGAGTTGGACGTCGCAGCGGCGCGCAGCCTGCGGATCCGGATTCCCGTGCGGAAGGACCGCAGGCCCGATGTGTACGGGGCGCGAGGGAGAGGAGATGCGATGGGCGAGGCATTGCCTCGCCCACCGGATCGGAGACCCCGAAGCGACCAATAGCCCCCCCCGGGGTTGGCCGCCCTCAGGCTCCCGGCCTGCGGAGTGCGTTCCCGGCACTCATGACAGACACTTGGAAGCCCAGACTGCTCCGAAGAGCGGAGGGAGGCGAATCCCCCCATGGCTCAGGGTTCACGAAGAATATTACCCCTAGTGCTTACAATTGCGATGCCGAAGTCTTGAAAAGTTGCGGCTTCCTTGGCGCCAAGAGGTGACATATCTGACATCGGAGCTCGTGAATCGACCTATTTAGGGATGTCGGAATCCCGTATGGAGGTCCAAAACGTGATGCCAGGCTGCCCACGGCCCCAAACCCAGCCCGCGAGTCTTCCCGGCCGCGTGGCCCGATCGGCCAAACCGGCGCTATAATGCTGCCCCATTTGGGTTGCCTGAACGCCCCTTTTGCGGCGTGCTCTCTGCGGCCGGGGTGGCTGACTACCCTTCATATTCCTGTCTCCGGACGGTCGAGCCAGCCTCCTGTCCTCATGAGCATGCTTTCTCACTTTCAACACCAACCGGGGCACCTCGCCCCAGAGTCCCAGCCATGACCGACGTCGTCATCGTCAGCGCCTGCCGCACCCCCGTCGCGAAGTTCCAAGGCAGCCTCAGCGGCTTCAAAGCGACCGAGCTCGGCGCCTTGGCTGTTAAGGAGGCGATCGCCCGCGCCGGGGTCTCCGTCGACGCGATCGACGAGTGCATCATGGGCAACGTGCTGCAGGCGGGCCTCGGTCAGAACCCCGCGCGCCAGGCCGCGATCGGTGCCGGCGTGCCGACGAGCGTGGGCTCGTTCACCGTGAACAAGGTGTGCGGCTCGGGCCTCAAGGCCGTGATGCTTGCCGCGCAGGCGATCAAAGCCGGCGACGCGGACTGCGTGGTCGCGGGCGGCATGGAGAGCATGTCGAACGCGCCGTACCTGATGCCGTCCGCGCGCAAGGGCGCGCGCCTCGGGCACAGCCAGCTGCTCGACTCGATGGTGCACGACGGTCTGTGGGACATCTATAACGACTTCCACATGGGCATCACCGCCGAGATGGCGGCCGACAAGTACGACATCTCGCGCGAGCAGCAGGACGCGTTCGCTGCGGCCAGCCACAACAAGACCGAGGCTTCGGTCGCGGCCGGCCTGTTCGACGAGGAGACGTTCGCCGTCGAGGTGCCGCAGCGGAAGAAGGACCCAATCATCTTCGACAAGGACGAGAACTTCCGACCCGGCATGACGCCCGAGTCGATCGCGGGCATGCGCCCGGCCTTTAAGAAGGACGGCACGGTCACCGCGGCCAACGCATCGTCGATCAACGATGGCGCCGCGGCGTGTGTCGTGATGAGCGCGGACAAGGCGAACGAGCTGGGCCTGAAACCGATGGCGCGCATCACCGGCTACGCGACCGGTGGCATGGACCCCGAGTGGGTGATGATGGCGCCGCTCGATTCGATCCGCAAGCTGTCGAAAAAGCTCGGCGTGGAGCCGACGGACTTCGATCTGCACGAGATCAACGAGGCGTTCAGCTCGGCGGCCTGCGCGATCCTGAAGGACCTTAAACTCGACCCTGCGAAGGTCAACGTCAACGGCGGCTCGGTGGCCATCGGCCACCCGATTGGCGCGTCCGGAACGCGGGTCCTGGTGACGCTTCTGCACGCGATGAAGCAGAAGGGCGCGAAGACCGGCATGGTCACGCTTTGCTTGGGCGGCGGCAACGCCGTTTCGGTTGCTGTGGAGGCGCTGTAGATCATGGCAACTGCTTACTACGAAGAGGTCACCGTCGTCGGCGCGGGCACGATGGGCAATGGGATTGCTCAGACGTTCGCCGCTGCGGGCACGAAGGTGAACTTGGTCGACGTGAACCCGGACGCGCTTGCGAAGGGCCTCGCGACGATCGAGAAGAGCCTCTCGCGCTTCGTCAAGAAAGAGAAACTGACGCAAGCGCAAGCCGACGAGATCTTCGGGCGGGTCACGGGCTCGGGCGAGCTAGCTGCCGCTGCGAATTCGGCGCTGGTGGTCGAGGCCGTCGTTGAGCGCCTCGACGTCAAGCACGCGATCTTCAAGGAGCTCGACTCGATCTGCGGGCCGGACGTGATCCTGGCGACGAACACCTCGTCGATCTCGATCACCGAGATCGGCTCGGTGACAAGCCGCCCCGACAAGGTGATCGGCATGCATTTCATGAACCCCGTCCCGCTGATGAAGCTGGTCGAGGTGATCCGCGCGCAAGAGACGTCGACCGAGACGATGACGGCGATCCTCGCGTGCTCGGAAGCGCTCGGCAAAGTGCCCGTCGAGGCGTCGGACTACCCCGGCTTCGTGTCGAACCGTGTCTTGATGCCGATGATCAACGAGGCCGTCTTCTGCCTGATGGAAGGCGTTGCGACGCCCGAAGGCATCGACACCGTGATGAAGCTGGGCATGAACCATCCGATGGGCCCGCTCGCGCTCGCCGACCTGATTGGCCTCGACGTGTGCCTCGACATCATGGTCGTTTTGCACGAAGGTTTCGGCGACTCCAAGTACCGCCCGTGCCCGCTTCTGCGCCGCATGGTTGCCGCTGGCAACCTCGGCCGTAAGAGTGGCAAGGGCTTCTACGACTACAACTAGCTCCTCCGACGACTATGGATTTTCAACTCAACGAACAAGAGGAGATGGTGCGCGGCATGGCCCGCGACTTCGCGCAGAAGGAGCTTGTTCCGCGCGCGAAGAAGCACGACAAGGACGAGACGATCGACCCAGCGATCTTCCCGATGCTGGCCGAGCTCGGGCTGATGGGCATGACGATCCCCGAGGAGTACGGCGGCGCCGGCATGGGCAACCTCGAGCTCGCGCTCGCGCTTGACGAGCTGAACCAAGGCTGTGCATCGGTGGGCGTGACGGTGTCGGTGCACAACTCGCTCTTGGGCTCGCCGATCACGAAGTGGGGCACCGACGAGCAGAAGCAAATGTGGCTGCCGAAGCTCGCGACGGGCGAGTGGATGGGCTGCTACTGCCTGACCGAGCCGAACGCCGGTTCGGACGCCGCGGCCGTTGCGACGAGCGCGGTCCTGGACGGCGACGAGTGGGTGATCAATGGCACGAAGATCTTCGTGACCAACGGCGCTTGGGCTGGCCTCGCGCTGGTGTACTGCCGCACGAACACAGATGTGTCGAATGCCAAAGGCATGTCGGCGCTGATCGTGCCGATGGAGACGCCCGGTGTCACGGTCGGTAAGAAAGAGAAGAAGACCGGCATCCGCGGCTCGTCGACCACTGAGGTGATCTTCGAGAACGTGCGCGTGCCCGCGAACCACTTGCTGGGCAAGAAGGACAACGGCTTTCCGATCGCGATGGACACCTTGGACGGTGGCCGCATTGGCATCGCGTCGCAGGCGATCGGCATCGGCCAAGCCTGCATTGATGCATCGGTGAAGTACGCTGGCGAGCGCGAGCAGTTCGGGCGCCCGATTGGGCACTTCCAAGCGGTTGCTTTCAAGATCGCCGACATGTCCACGCGCATCGAAGCCGCGCGCTTGCTGGTGCGCAAGGCCGCATGGAAGCGCGACCGCGGCGAGCGCTGCAGCCTTGAGGCGGCGCAGGCGAAGCTCTCCGCATCGCTCGCGGCGAACTTCTGCGCGGACGAGTGCCTGCAGATCCACGGGGGCGCCGGATACACTGACGACTTCGAGGTCGAGCGTCTGTTCCGCGACGCGCGCATCACCGAGATCTACGAAGGCGCGACGGACATTCAGCGCATCGTGATCTCGCGTTCGCTGATGGGCTAACGCCAAGCAGCCCATGTCTTCCGCCGCGAACAGCCCGACTGCTCTCGCCGAGTCTTTACTCGGTGGGAATCGTCGTGCGCTCTCGCGGCTGATCTCGTGGGCCGAGAACGGACACCCCGGGTTTCCCGCGGTGCTTGAGGCCATCTACGAGCGCGTGGGCCGCGCGTGGCGCGTAGGGGTCACCGGCCCGCCCGGCGCGGGTAAGAGCACGCTCGTGAACGAGCTGGCGCTGCAGTTGCGCCGCGCGCACGACTTGCAGGTGGGCATCTTGGCGGTCGATCCGTCGAGCCCGTTTACGGGCGGCGCGCTTCTCGGCGACCGCATCCGCATGGAAGAGCTGACGGCGGATCCGGGCGTGTACGTGCGCTCGATGGCAAGCCGCAAGAGCCACGGCGGCATGGCGCGCGCGGGCGTTGATGCGTGCGACGTGATGGACGCGTTTGGGATCGAGCGGATCCTGATCGAGACCGTCGGCGTCGGCCAAGCCGAGTACGACGTGATGGGTGCCTGCGACACGGTTGTCGTGGTCATGTGCCCCGGCGCGGGCGACGGGATTCAGGCCATGAAGGCCGGCATCCTCGAGGTGGCCGACGTGCTTGTGGTGAACAAGTCCGACCTGCCGGGAGCCGACCGTTTGTACGCGGACCTCGTTGAGGCCGCGCACGTGCGCGCCGCGCGGCCGATGGCCGCCGGGCACCACGGGGCCTCGGCGAGGTCCGCGTCGCCCGAGCCCGAGCCGGACGCTTCCGGCGCGTGGCAGGTGCCTGTGATTCAAGCGAGCGCGGGCCGCGGCGAAGGTATCGCCGGCGAGGCCTCGGTGCTCGAAGCCGTCGCCAACCACCGCGCTTACCTCGAGGCCACGGGCCTTGACAACGCGCGCCGCCAGAAGCGCTTTGCGCAGGTACGCCGTATCGTGGACGAGGAGCTCGACTCCCGCGTTTGGAGCCGCAGCGATCTTGAGGACCGCGTCTTGGCGGCGCTCAAGGCTGGCTCGACTTCCTATGACATCGCCCGAGATCTGGTCGTCGAGTTGATCGACGGCCTGGTCGCGCAAACTCCCCAAGAGGAAACCGCATGAGTCAAGCCCACACATCTGAGTCCGCACGCCAGCTTTGGGAGGCGGCTCTCGAGAAGTCGCGCACCCGCGACGCGAACTTCACGACTCTGTCCGGTACCGAGCTGAAGCCGATGTATGCGATGGAGGACGCGCGTCTCGACTACGACGCCGACCTCGGCTACCCCGGTCAGTTTCCGTTCACGCGCGGCGTGCACCCCAGCATGTATCGCGGGCGTCTTTGGACGATGCGCCAGTTCGCGGGCTTCGGCACCGCGGCGCAGACGAACGAGCGCTTCCGCTTCCTTTTGGCCAACGGGCAGACGGGCCTGTCGACGGCGTTCGACTTCCCGACGCTGATGGGTTACGACTCCGACGACGACATCTCGCTGGGCGAGGTCGGTCAGGTCGGCGTGGCGATCTCGAGCTTGCGCGACATGGAGACGTTGTTCGAGGGCATCCCGCTCGGCGAGGTCTCAACGTCGATGACGATCAACGGGCCGGCGCCTGTCATGCTGGCGTTCTACATCGCGTGCGGCGAGCGCCAAGGCGTCGACCCGGCGCAGCTGCGCGGCACGATTCAGAACGACATCTTGAAGGAGTACCAGGCGCAGCACGCTTGGCTGGTGCCGCCGGAGCCGGCGCTGCGCATGATCACCGATGTGATGAGTTACTGCGCGACGAACGTGCCGCAGTTCAACACGATCTCGATCTCGGGCTATCACATCCGCGAGGCGGGCTCGACCGCCGCGCAAGAGCTCGCGTTCACGCTGGCGAACGGCATGGACTACGTGCGCCGCGGCATCGCCGCCGGCATGGACGTGGACGACTTCGCGCCGCGGCTATCGTTCTTCTTCGACAGCCACTTGGACTTCTTCGAGGAGATCGCCAAGTTCCGCGCCGCGCGCCGGATTTGGGCGCGCAAGATGCGCGACGTCTTCGGCGCGAAGAACCCCAAGTCGTGGATGCTGCGCTTCCACACGCAGACGGCGGGCGTCAGCCTGACCGCGCAGCAGCCCGAGAACAACATCGTGCGCACCGCGATCGAAGCGCTGGCCGCCGTGCTGGGTGGCACGCAGTCCTTGCACACGAACTCGATGGACGAGACGCTCTCCTTGCCGACCGAGAAGGCCGTGAAGATCGCGCTCCGCACGCAGCAAGTCATCGCCGAAGAGCACGAGGTCGCGCACGTCGCCGACCCCTTGGCGGGCAGCTTCTTTGTCGAGGCCGAGACCAACCGCTTGGAGGCCGATGCCGAGGCGTACTTCAAAGAGATCGACTCGCGCGGTGGAGTCGTCGCCTGCATCGATGCGGGCTACATTCAGCGCGAGATCCATCGCTCGGCCGTGATCTATCAACGGGCGATCGAGCGCGGCACGAAGAAGGTCGTTGGCGTCAACGTCTACAACGAAGGCGAAGGCAAGCCCGAGATCGACATCCACCGCAATGACAAGGGCGTCGAGGCTGAGCAGCGCGAGCGGCTGAGCACTCTGCGTTCCGAGCGCGACTCTGCCGCCGCGACGCGTGAACTCGAGGCCATCCGCGCAGCTTGCGACAATGGCGACAACTTGCTGGAGCGCTTCGTTGCAGCAGCCCATGCCGATTGCACTCTCGGTGAGATCTGTGGCGTCCTGCGCGACGCCTTCGGTAAGTACAAAGAACCCAAGATCCTCTGAGGTCTAAGACTATGGAAAGGAAGATTCGCGTGCTCATCGCCAAGCCCGGCCTCGACGGCCACGACCGAGGCGCCAAGACCGTTGCGACGGTCCTGCGCGACCACGGCATGGAGGTGATCTATTCGGGGCTACACCAGACCCCCGAGATGATTGCCGAGGCCGCGCTCGAGGAAGACGTCGATGTTGTCGGCCTCTCGATCTTGTCCGGCGCCCACATGTCGCTATTCCCGCGCATCCGCGAGGAGCTCGAGAAACGTGACATGAAGGACGTCCTGTTGACCGGCGGGGGCATCATCCCCGAGGAAGACATGGCGGCGCTCGAGGGCGACGGCTTTGCCAAGCTGTTTGGCCCAGGCACGCACACCGGCGAGATCGCAAAGTGGATTCAAGAGACCATGGAAGCCCGCTGGGCCAAGGAGAACTCCGATGCCTAAGCCCGATGGCAACGACATTCTGAACATCGAAGAAGCCGCCGCCTTGCTTGGCGTAAGCATCAAGACGTTCAACAAGGTGCTGCACGCCGAGCACATCCCTGCCCGCAAGATTGGGCGCGAGTGGAAGTTCTCGCGCCAGGCGCTGATCGACTGGGTCGGCAGCGGCGACAGCTCCACCTTTTACCGGCCTGAGAAGGGCGCCGACGCGCGCCGCACCTCGGGTTGGCAGATGAAGAACGACTAACGAGAATCACCATGAGCAATTACGAGTTGCCCGAGATCAAGTCCTCATTCGACCTCACCGAGGATCAAACCATGATCCAGGAGATGGTGCGCGAATTCGCCATCAACGAGGTCGCCCCCAAGGCCGCCGCGGTCGACGAGGAGCACCGCTTCGACACCGAGACCTGGGCGAAGATCGTCGAGCTCGGCTTGCCCGGCATTCCGTTTTCGGAAGAGCTTGGCGGGTCGAACGGCGGCACGCTTGCCTACATTTTGGCGGTCGAAGAATTGTCGCGCGTCTGCGGTTCGACCGGCTTGACGCTGGCCGCGCAGGTCAGCCTCGGCACCTACCCGATCTACGCGTGGGGTTGCGATCACCTGAAGAACGAGTACGTGCCGCGCCTGATCAGCGGCGAGTACATGGGCGCCTATGGCTTGACCGAGCCGAACGCGGGCTCGGACTCGGGCGGCACCCAGACGACGGCGGTTGAGGACGGCGACTCGTGGGTGATCAACGGCCGCAAGTGCTTCATCACGAACGCCAACCACGCAGGCACGTTCATCGTGACGGCCGTGTTTGACAAGAGCCTGGGCGCCAAGGGTATCGCCGCGTTTGTCGTGCCGCGCGACACGCCTGGCTTCAGCCTGGAAGCGGGCGAGCACAAGCTCGGCATGCGGGGCTCCGACTGGGCCAGCCTCGTCTTCGAGGACGCGCGCATTCCGTTGGACCACCTACTCGGCCCGAAGGAAGAGGGCTTCGCCACCTTCATGAAGACGCTCGAGGGCGGCCGCATCTCGATCGCCGCGCTCTCGCTCGGCATCGCGCAGGGCGCCTACGACGAGGCCGTCAAGTACGCCAAGTCGCGTGAGGCGTTCGGCAAGCCGCTGTCCGCTCAACAAGCCGTCGCCTTCAAGCTGGCCGATATGCGCGTGCAGATCGAAGCCGCACGCCACCTCGTCTACCACTCGGCGCGCCTCAAGGACGCCGGCGAGAAGTTCGGCGCCACCGCCGCAATCGCGAAACTGCACGCGTCCGAGACGGCGATGAAGGTCACCTACGACGCCATCCAGATCCACGGCGGCTACGGCTACACCCGCGAGTACCCGGTCGAGCGCATGTGGCGCGACGCCAAGCTGTGCGTGATCGGCGAAGGCACCAGCGAGATCCAGCGCCTGATCATCAGCCGCGACATCCTGCGGGGGTAGCGTACGGAGCCAGGTTCAAAAGTGAACACTTTGGCGGGAGGGCGAGCTTCAGAGTGAAGCTCGCCCTCCCGCCAAAGTGTTCACTTTTGGGGCTACTGGGTTTCGTGTGGAGTAGCGACCTAAGAGGCTGCTGGTGGTGAGCCTTCCAGGTACCATCGATCGATGGATCTTGATGAACTGCTGGACTGTGTACTCTC
>Ga0316206_1001110_pt1 | contig 26613 bp, 19 predicted proteins | sample 6monthpyrite_MG_FD_204942 | JGI IMG/M metagenome (GOLD analysis project Ga0316206, IMG submission 204942) | Microbial mat bacterial communities from mineral coupon in-situ incubated in ocean water Damariscotta River, Maine, United States -... | ecosystem: Environmental > Aquatic > Marine >... | reverse complement strand
TTCAGCTTTATTACAATAAGCACATTCCATCATTACTGGTAACAGGTGAAACTTCACGGGACAAAATTCAGCAGATAAATGAAAGTGGTTTTCGAGTGTTATATAAACCAGTGCAGCCTGCAAAACTACGGATTATGCTTAATGGTTTATGTCAGCAGCGATGTTAAATATAATCGTCTACTTCTGTATTAAATTCATTGGAATAATGCTGATATTATCTGGGAAAATACCAAACTCCGGGTCTCTGTGACAAAGCTATTTAATATAGCGCATATTATTTGAAAAATGTCAGATTATGTTTGGTGGCTATCCATTAACCAGACCACGCTTTCTGGCAATTTCAGCGCATTCACTTCGGTTATTCGCATCCAGGATTTGCAATAAAGCGGCGACATGAGATTTTACAGTGTGTTCTGTACGATTTAATATCACAGCAATTTGCTGGTTTGAGTGACCTTTGGCGACGAGCTCTAAAACTTCAAACTGTTTTTTGCTGATACCAGAAGCCTGCAGCTCACAGGGTAAGTCTTTTGCTCGTTGCGGGGCGGGTAAACGATCTAACAGTCTCTGGATGTGCTCTGGTATATATATATCACCCTCAAGTATGCACCTTAAAGCATGCAGCATTTTCTCAGCCGTATAGGCTTTGGGAATAAATCCCATAGATCCCCATTCAAGTGTGCGAGCAATTAATCCGACCTGTTCTTCTGCGGAAACAACCACCAATGGTATGCATAGCTCATCGGCTTTATAACGCTGCAAAAAAGAAAGGCCATCAATATCAGGCATCATCAAATCGAGCAATATTATGTCAATATCCCTTGTCGATTCCAGTAGTTCAATGGCTTCAGTTGATGACATGGCTTTTTTGATAACAACCGAATCTGACAGCTGGTTTACCACGTGGCTGATACCATCGATAAAAAGTGGGTGGTCGTCAATAATGAGTATGTTCAAGCGTTAATCCTTTAATCTGCTGAAAAGCGTAATTGCACTGTCAGAATATTTTTATTAAATGAATAACAAATCAGTAACTAAAAATAGTTATTTTCATACTTTAGAGTGATTATAACGGTTGGCATTTTTTATACAATGTTAATACAGGATTTTGCACTTAAGTATTTCTTGTCGTTAATAAATAAATGCGATCAAGAAAAACTGGATTCTAATTTTTTGCAGAACATTATAGGTAAATTACAGAGTAGGTTTATCAGTAATAAGTTGATCTGGCGTTTATCTCGTTTATCTCGTTTATCTCGTTTATCTAAGGAGTTTGAAAATGGAATATATAGATTTAGTCAAGATTATATTGCTTGAAAAAGTAGAGTCGTTACATTTCTTAAGCGAATGTGGTGGTACGGCCTTGCTAGAAAATGTAGTCGATTATACAGATAGGGGTAGTTTAAGTATCAAACAGGAGTTGATGATATGAATATTAATGATAATTATGTACTGCCATTAGTCATGAGTCTGAGTTTTATACTTGCTGGATGTTCTGATAGTGGTAGTGGTGCAGGTGGTATTAATAATTCTCCTGCTGATTTGGATAGTGAGATATACAGCCAGAAATCATGGGCTATTTTATCACCCGATGCGATCGAGTCTGATAGTGTAGAGGGTTTTTCTGAGAGTTTCACAGAGATAGTGGGTATAGATGAGTATTCTTGCACCAATGAACAACACAGTTTTACCAGTAACCCTAAAGAGTTTATTTCTATTCAGCCTGACTCGTCCATTGTCTGGCTGGGTAATTTGATACAGGGCCAAAGTCATTTGGTCGTAGGTTCGCTGCGGGAGCTTTCTATCCGTGAGCGAGCACCAATGGGGATTTCTATTGATTTATTACGCGGTGATAATTATCGTCAGGTTGAAAGCCCATCACTAACTTCAGTTAATGCAGCCATCGGCGAATTAGTAGAAAGTGCTGTCAGTGCAGGTCACCAGGCATCATCCGATGTTTTTTATGAATTTAGCGAAGCTCACTCCTCAACACAGGCTTCACTCAATTTGGGATTTTCTGCGGAATACCTGGGCTTTCAGGCATCAGCCAGCTTAGCTGTTTCTAACCAGGCCAATGAAAATACATATTATGCCTATTTTGTTCAGAAGGCTTTTACTGTCAGCATGGAGTTACCTACTGCACCACATGATGTTGTCACCGATGCGTTTACCAATGAGAAGTTACAGGCATTGAAAGATAATGGTGATATTGGTGAGGATAATCCAGCACTGTATATTTCTAATATAGGTTATGGTCGAATTCTGGTTTATAAAATGACATCCACTCACGAGAAAAATCGTATCCAGGCCGCAATTAATGCGTCCTATAATGGTATTTTGGGTGGCTCCAGTGGATATACGAATGTAGAGATTCAGTCAACACTGGATAGTGCAAAAATTGAAATTGCAGCGTTTGGTGGTGATGTAAGTAATATTGAAGCATTAATTCGCAGCGGTAAATTAAGTGATTACTTTACCGGTGATACTGAGTTAAGCAGTATGCGGCCCATTAGTTTTGAAGTACGTCGTTTAATGGATAATCAAACCGCCGGCCTGGTACGCACGTCAGAATATGATGTTAAATCTTGTACATTTGAGCGCAAAACAGTTCCCCCTATTGGTGAAATTATGAAGCTGCAGCTGAATAGTGTTTATATAGGTGCAGATTGTGATGGAATTGGAGCGGGGGACATATATGGACGATTCAGGATTGTTTATTTCGACAATAATACAAATGAAGTAGTTACTAAACCCATTTATGATATGTATAGAGTTACTCCTGTTGGCGTTTCGAGTGGTAATCATCTGACATTTGCTGCTAATAGCGTTGTGGTGAATAGATATTATGATCAAACCTTCAGGCTTTCTGGTGAATTATTTGATGAGGACGGGGGTGCAAGAGGTGCTGACGATATAGTCGGACTCTGGGCTGGAACTGATATGGCAAACCTGTTACCCGGTGCGCATCGTAGTGACGCGACTAATAACTGCGACGGTAATAATCCCGCCCTGTTTTACCGGCTGGAAAGACAGGGTTATATTTATCAGTAGGCTAAGAGTATAAAGCAGGAATATAAAGTAAGAATATAAAGTAGAAAATTACCGGGCTCTTATCAGAGCCCGGTTTTATATTAGAAAATTAAAAATCAATAAGCGCTTTTTGAAACGACTAGTATTTCTGCCCATTGGATATGCCAGTTGCATTAATGGCAGTGAACCGCTGGAACTGATTAATTATCAGCGACTGCCTGGGGCAGTAATGCCAGAACGGTAACATTCACCGAGCTTGCCAAGGCCCGAATAGCTGGCGGTTTGAAGTAACAGGTTCAGCCATTAGGGACTAGCATAAGCATTTAAGACCTGTCTTTTCACATACCTCCTCACTTGCCACCTCACTTGCCACCCCCCTTGCCACCTCCTGCACCTGCTCCCATGCCCTGGCCAGCACCCTTATTTTGATAACCTCGCATTGGTGGCTTATCGGGTAATTCAACACCCTGTTCCCTGGCGCGAACTTTCATACGTTCATGATGCTCTTTACGAAGTTTCTCACGCTCCTGATCGTTTTTAGCATTCTGCATACGCTGTCGATGTTCATTACGCTCCTGCTCAGTCATTAACTGGCTGCCGTAAACAATGGATTTATCCGCTGAATATGCAGGGGTGAAGAATGCAGCTGAACCTGACAGTAGCAATAAAGTGATTAAGAGTTGTTTAGTCATTTTCCTGCCCTCTTATAATGGTGATTCATAAAAAGTTAGCTTGTTGATTATACGCTTATTTTAATTGCGTCAATCATAGAGCAGATATAATAGTGATTAAAGTTGAGACATATCAAAAGTAATCCTTACTCAAAAATGCTTCTCAAGACACCCATGTTAAGTCGTCATGTTAAGTCGGCAGTAAAAACAAAGGCTTAGATTCAATTCAGATCTTTTGTTATTGTGGATGTCCGGGTTAGAGTGAATGTTTTTTATGGAGGTGCGGCTTTAGCCGCGCAAATAAAGTGACTATGAAATCTGCTAGTTAATGCGCGACTGAAGTCGCACCTCCAGTGTGATCATCCTTAACATACTGGCATTGGGGGCCGTGTAGCATTTCAAATGTATTTCCAAAAGATATTTACACACCCTTAACTATTTTTTTAATTACCCGTGTTTCAATTTTACTGATATTGCCCTTTACTCAACAGAAAGTGTTCACCATTCTGGTTACACTTTGGCAGGCGGGTAGTGATATTGGAATATCCGTAATTGTTTTAGTTTTTACAGCAATTATTGCCTGGTTACTTTATCGAGAAAATCATCTGGACTGGACAGTACTGGACTGCACAGTACTGGACTGCACTGGAGGGGGGAGCTGGGGGGAGCTTAATCTTTACAGGTGCAATATTAATTGTCTGGAAGCATGGATAAAAAATAGTTTTCTAATTGATTACAGATAGAAAAAACTGAGGAACAGGCCACGTTTAACAATTACCTGCAACAGGTTCAGTTTGTTAAACGTGGTCTGGTATTCTTCAAATCAAATCATAAAATTAGCAAGGGCTATAATACTTAAGAAAATACCGAATAAACCCAACATTAAATACGTCATGGTCTTTTTCATATTTTCATCTTGTATATTTGTAGTTTCCAATTTATCACCTGTTAATAGTAGTTAATTTTTTCGGCCTATAACAGGCCACCAAAATAGAAACTCGAGTGTAACTGCTAAACGTGCTGATGAATAAATGAAATACTTGATGATCAAATAAGAACAATTTTACATTATATTGTGTAGGGTTAAGCTTAAAACGTAAATTGTACTGCATTAGTGGATTTTTATTAGGTATGCTCTCACCAGAATTGCCCCAGAATTGCCCCAGAATTGCCCCAGAATTGCCCCGGAATTGCATTGAAAAGAGAGAAGAAAGCGAAGCAACCTCTCCCTTAGAAAAAGGGCGAGGCGAGGGGGGCATATTTAAATCTCCCCCAGCCCCTCTTTTTCTAAGAGGGGAGCAGACTGAATAGCTTCACTCTTTCAAAAAAGTAAAAAAGCTAAGTGACTTCCTCCTTTGAAAAAGAATGAAAAAAACAAAGTAACCCCCCCTAGAAAAAAGGGGGGCAGAGGCAATGCCATTAAGTTAAGGATAGTCACTTTGGCGGTGCGACTTCAGTCGCGAATTAACTAGCTGATTTCATAGTCACTTTATTTGCGCGGCTAAAGCCGCACCGCCATAAAAAATCTTAACTTAATGGCATTGGGGACGGAGGGGGATTTGCTTTTAATATTCAAATCTCCCCCAGCCCCTCTTTTTCTAAGAGGGGAGCAGACTGAATAGCTTCACTCTTTCAAAAAAGTAAAAAAACAAAGTAATCTCCCCCTTAGAAAAAGGGGGACGGAGGGGGATTTGCTTTTAATACTCAAATCTCCTCCAGTCCCGCTTTTTCTAAGAGGTGCGCTTTATAAAAAATGTTGTTTTCGTCATGCTGGTGCGGCCCGGCTCGATGGTACTCGACAGTAAAAACGAATTGATATAATCAGAGGTGACATCACTAAAATACAGTTTAAACTGTTTTAATGTCACCACCACGCTCCTGATATAAATGGTGCCCAGCTCAGCCTTTATTACGGCGTCTAAAAAACGTTGCTTTAAAGCTATTTATAAACTCCATATAAAATATTTGTATGCATACGCTAAACATGGGTTTCAAAATATTATTGAGTTACGTTGCCCGCAATACCGGGTAATGTAATACAGCCTCAAAATGGAAACCTGGGCACAAACGTCCCCAGGTAACATTGATCAACCTGAAAACCCGCTTAGCGCAATATCAGGGGGCGGCTTAATGTTACTGTCCGCCTGGCTTTTGGGGTTCGGTGGATTGATATAGGCGACTGGTGCTGTAAAATCCGACGATGGTGTAATAAAGTTTGTTGTGGCTAGCTGGCTTTTGGTATTAGTCGCACCTTAGGTCAGCGATTAAATATATAGGGTTTAGTTTATGAGTTTATCTATAGGCTGCTCCTTTTTTAAAGTTTGGTTTACGAACGTTTTGATTATTTTATAAACTGAAATAAACATGATGTACGTTGTTAATGCGTTGCATTTGCTAACGGCTATATTACCTATGCGATATTGGTGCGCGGGTAGTATGGCCGTTTTGCATTGAGCATAAAATAATCAATCAAAACCATAGCATACTGTATATTTAATCGGCCACGGTTTTTTTGAATTAGAAAGCTAACTTGGGCACCTTTTGTTAAGATGTGATTCAACACAATAGGGGGTATTTCGAAGTGTTGTTGACAATTTTGGAGCGGCCATATGTGTCCGTGTGTATTTGTTGACATTAATGGGTGTCCATATATGTCTGATCAAGTTTTTGATCAGGTTATTATAGGGCGTGGCTTCTAGTTCGACCTGGGTGTAGCGGGGTTTTTGGCACCATCTGCTCCTTGGGTTTATTGACGATCCTTCTTTTGTGTAAGGCTATGCTTATGGTATTGTAGTTGTTAAATAGAGTGTGGCTGTTTTTATAATATGAGCAAAATATAAATAAAAACTACGGTGGAATGGCTTGATAGGTTACTGTGACGAGTTAAATTTCTGTTCTATATTTGGGTGAGGTTTTCATTACCATGTATGCCATAAGCAAAAACGTTTAAAACTTAACTGCTCATCCTAAGTATCTTAATATCATAATAAGAATAATTTAATTTATGTTTTTTTTAGAAAATCGTAAGCATTTTTTCCGTCCATTTTCGGGCAAATATCGCGAGCAGGTGATGGAGTGCCTTAAAATTCTATATGGGCGTTTATACGGCGATCAGGCTGATTATTCGCGGGCGTTCACCCTGGAACAATTGCTTGAAACGTTTCAGGAGGCTATTGCCCGTGCACCTGTGCTTGATGAGGATGAAGAGAGCGAATACAGCGCTCCCACCAAAAATGAACGAGAGCAGGCTCATTGGGTACGTAGTATATTGATAGAGCATGGCTGGCTAGAGTGCCACCCGGATGAAACGACCTTACAAAGCACCTATGGATTCAGCCGTGTCGGCAGGTTATTTACTCAGCCTATGGTGGAGACTACCGGTACAGGTTTTCGTACTCGACATCGTAATACCCGTAATACGCGTAATGCGCTGCAGTCATTTATTGAGCGTGGAGATGTATATGATTTACTTGATGCGTATGAAGCTTCAGCTCGAATTATTAGTGATTTTAGCGATGTTATTGCAGAGTTAAATGAGCGAAAGCGCCAGTTAGTTAAAGAAGTAGAATCCCAACAGTTAATCCAGCAGGCCAGTGATGAGTTTTTTGATTTCATGGAACAGCGGTTTATGCCTGATTTGGCCGTGCGCTTATCTGATGATAGCGTGGAAAAACACCGGGAAGGTATCCAGCAATTGATCAAAAAGGCCCGACGCAAACAAAATTCTTTCAAAGCTAATGCAGAAAAAGAATTACGCAAAATGGCGCCTGAATTACGCACGGCTGATAATGCTTCTGTGTACATTAGAATCTTAGATGGTATAGATGCAAGTATGTACAGTGCGAGTGAAACGATGCTGCCTGCACTACGTCAGGCTTTACACAGTTTTACTCGAAGTGCAGACATTATTATTCGTCAGCTTAGCTATAGCAGTTATGCAGAACAAGGCGGTTTACCTGCTTTGTGTCAAATGTTGTCTGAAATGCCAGAGTCGCAAAAGCAGTCTAAATTACAGGCTATGGCTGAGGCGATGTCAGGTTTATCCATGAATTTCGTCGATCCAGGTCTGCTTAAGCTACGCAGCGCAACCCGCAAGCGAGTTGTTAATACAGGTGTGGAAAGTCATGAGCAAGTTGATAAGGATTCTCGAAAAGCCATATTTATACAGCAGGTATTAGAGAAAGCATTTCAGGTAAATAGCCAGGATCAAATGCAATATGTAGCGACTGCATTGCAACAGGGTCACCGAATTAGCAGTCACCACCTGCCAGTTAATAATGCGCGTGAGCTGCTAATGGCGGCGCATGCCATAGAAATTGCATCTGCGGGGAATAGTACCTCTGAATTTGCATTTAATGTGCGCTACAACCACCAGGCAACCACGACTGAATATTATAAACAGACTGATGAATTTATTATCGAGCTGGTCGAAAAATGAAAAAAGGTAATAGATACTATGCTAACTGATGTTATCGAAAAAGAACTGGAAAAAGAAAATATCAGCCTAATTGAATTTCGAGAGTTACTGATACGGTTATTAAACTACACCGTGTTATGTCGTGATGAGAGCCAGATAGAACAGCAGCTTTATGATCGATACCTGCGTATTTCCCAACTCGTAAAAGAATATTTGGCAATGATGGATATTAGAATTTTTCATGACAATAGATTTGAATACATTCGTCTATATCCACCATCAAGTCAGGTACCTGGTATGGAGGAGGCAAATGAGTCCGCTTTTTCGAGAAGTTTGCGTGCGCGATTATCGCAATCAGAAGTTGCGCTGATTTTAGTGTTGCGATTGCAATATGATAAAGCCTTAAGAGAGGCGCAAGTGGATGATGAGGGTTATGTAACTGAATCATTTGAAGCGATTAATATTGCGATGAAAAATATCATAGGGCGATCCTTATCTGAAAAACCGGCAGAACGTAGGCAATTATTTAACCGTTGTAAAAAACTACGCCTGATAGAGTATCGAAATGAAGATGATGTGTTAAAAGCGGATGCCTGGCTGAAAATTCACCCTATGATTGTTAGCTTTGTAAATGACGAAGCGATACAGGCATTGGAAGAATCTAAAGAGATAGATATATCAGTAGATGAAAATTCCGCTGAAGAAAACAGTGACTCTCAATTAGAAAAAATAAACGAACAACAAGAGAAGGCGGAATAAAAGCCCATGTTTCTAAAGAAATTTATATTTATTAACTGGGGTAATATACCGAATATCGAATTTGAAATGGGCCCCGTAAATTTATTATCTGGTGGCAGTGGCTCAGGTAAAACCACGGTAGGCGATGCCATTCAAACGATTATGACCGCCGCGCATGAAAATTTGTTTCAATATAATCCGGGTCAGGATGAAACAACCCAAAGAGGAAGAGGGGGTAAAAAGGTACGAACCCTGGCATCTTATGTTCTGGGTTGTGATGATGGCAGTTATTCTCGGCCCTATGACGCGACAGATGGCTATCTTGCTGCAGTATTTCACCCCACTACAGATGAGCAGGCAGAACCTTTTACCGCGTTAATTGCGGTACGTGCCTGGTTAGATAGCACTGGCAGTCAAATGGTCGCTCGACAGGATGATCAGTTGTTTTTAATTTTACCTGGCGAGCAGTTAAATATTGGTCACTTAATTCGTGAAGATAAAAGCGGCAAATATACGGTACCAATGGATCAGTTGACTAACCTGTTAATTGCAGAGTTTGGTAAGCGTCATGTTGAAAAATACGATGCCAGGAAACGGGCTTATTTGCGACGACTATATGGCGCATTACAGGGGCGTACTGATTCAGTATCTGAACAGGAGGCGATGAATGCCGCCCGTGCTTTTTCGCGGTTTATGGCTTATAAGCCAGTGCAAAGTATTGATAAGTTTGTGTCTGACGAAATACTTGAAAAGAAAGATTTAGGTGAAGCTATACGTTCTATTTCCGGGCAGTTAAAAACCATTCATGCGATGGAGCGAGATGCGAATCAGCTGATAGAGTCTATTGAACTTTTACAAAAAGCAGAACAATATGCAGTTAATTATATTGATCAATGGATTGAGATTAATACGCTGGATTATACATTGGCGATGCACATTCATCACAGTCATCAGCAGGCATATTTGAGCGCTATCAGAAACCGTAAGCAATATAAACAGCAAGCAAATGAGAACAGAGCGGAAACAGCTGAGGCCATACAGCGCTTAACTCAAATACGTGAACAACGCATTCAACTTGAGGCGCAGCGCCAGGGTATACAGGCGCTAAATCAAAAAGATGAGCTGAATAAAAAATTGCAGCAACATCAATCTGAGCTAGTTATAACAGCACAAAAATTGATGGTGCAGGAGACTGAGCAACAAACCAATATTCAGCAGATAGAATCCCTGAGCAGGGAGTTGCAAACGGCAGAATTGAGGCAACAACTTCCCCAGTTTAGCGACCTTGAAAGCATGGCTTTGTTGAAGGATACATTACAGCAGGGGCAAAAGGGTGATATTGATGTACAGGCGATAATTCAAAAGGATTTAACAACGGACCTATCTTCACTTGAAGTGCATCTGGATCATGTGCGTCACGCACAGAACCTGCATAATCGCTGTTATCAATATTGGCACCAGGCAGATGATAAGCCAAGTTACTTTGAGCTGTTAAGTGCGGAATTTCATAACATACAAAGTCGTTATGAAAAATTAAGTAGACAACGCAAACAGAAGCAAGATGAAATTGAGCGCCTGGAAAATCATAATGTGGTTTATCCGCCTTTTGTACAAAAAGCCCTTGATGCAATTAAACAGGCTTATCCACAAGCCGACCCTCGGGTGCTTTGTGATCACATAGAAGTAAAAGATGAGCAATGGCAAATGGCCATTGAGGGTTATCTGGGTGGGAATCGATTTTCTATCATTGTTGATGAGGCATATGAAGCAGAGGCGATTAGCCTTATTCGGCAGCTACCCGGACGAGATAATCGCGCGAAGATTATTCAGGGCAGCAAAGCGCGACGTGACTGTGAAAAGTTTCGCAAACAAAAACAGTCCATTATTCAGGTACTGGAGTTTTCCCATTCTACAGCAATGCACTATATAACAGCGAGCTATGCATCAGTATTAATGGTTGATTCAGCAGAAGAATTAAAGTCGACAGGCCGGGGTATAACTACAGACGGTCTGGCCGCAGGGGGCTATAGCATGCGGCGTTGCGATTTGCCTGATGCGGATTTGGTATTTGGTGTGGCGGCACGAAAACGCGCGTTAAGAGCCAAGCAGGAGGAATTTCAATTACTGACTGAAAATTGGCAAAAAGCAAACGACCTGATGCAGCAGTTAGGGAGAGTGCGGGATGCCGTTCGTTCACTGAAACTATTGAGCTATGCAGAAACCCTGTCTAGCATTATGGTGACGCAGCGCGAACTTCAGAAAATTGAAAATTTATTAACACAGCTGGATTTATCAGAACATGAAGAGCTAGAGCAGAAGCTCAATGAATTAAGAGAGTTAGAGCAGGAGTGGCAGGAAAAGCATGAATCTCTTATTGCACAACTTACCGCATTTGAAATAAGCATAAATGAGTTAACTAAAGACGCTGAAAAGTTATCCTCTTTACAGGATGTCGCTTTGAAGTCAGTAGAGAGTTGTGAGCAGAATTTACATGATATCGCGATTCAATGGTCTGATTTTAATGTAGAGCAAAAGCTCGAATATGCAGATGTTGAATCTAAGCAATTAAATGAAGCCATTACGCAAAATTATCGGAATGAAATTGAATCTCAGCTTCATGATTTGGAGCGGAAATTTTCTAATGAAATACAAAAGCACAATGATCATTGTATGCCAGCAGATGCATTAATATATGAGAATTATTTTGGTCGTTATGATAAGGCGCTTTTCAAAACAATTTGTAATACACAAAAGCAACTGGATAAGATTTATAACCGGCTGAAAAATAATATTCTAGTGGAAAAACGTGAACAACTGAGCCAGTTAAAAGACAGTTTTAATAATGCTTTTGTAACGCATTTATGTCATACAATCCACCAGGCGGTTGCTAGTGGAAAACGTCAAATTGAGCTACTAAATAAAGAACTACAGCATCATAAGTTTGGAGCTGATCAGGAAAGCTTTAGTTTTGATAGTGAGTGGATGCCTGAGTATAGAGAATATGCCCGCTTTTTTGATGAAGTCATTAAGCAACCCACCCTTGGGGATGAAAATAGTTTATTCGATATGACGCTGTCAGAAAAATCAGCGAAAGTCAGAGATCAACTGATGAAGATGCTGCTGGATGAGGATGAAAAGAAGGCGTTAAAGGAGCTGGAGCGGATAGCAGATTATCGTAATTATCGGCGTTATGAAATCTATAAAAAAGTAGAAGGCAAGGAACCTATTGCGCTCAGTGAATATGGAACGGGAAGTGGGGGGCAGTTAGAAACACCCGCTTATATTATTCGTTCAGCTGCAATTACGTCTGCCTTTCGATTCTCCGAGGGCACAAGTCACTTACGCATGGTGCTTGTGGATGAAGCATTTTCAAAGATGGATGAATCCCGGTCTCGTGAAGTCATTGATTACTTAACCAGAAGTCTGGGGTTGCAATTAATATTCATTATGCCATCCAGTAAAAGCGGGCCGTTTATGGACCTTATTAGTAATGAATTCGTTTTTGCTAAATGCCCGAGTGAAAAACAGCGAGGCCATTTAAAAACACGCGTTCTGGTTGATCGTAAACAATGTAATACAGATAAAATAAAAGCGCTTTGGGCGAATCATCGTCGATCAGAGCAGTTTCAGGCTGAGATGGATTTTATGCAAGAGTTTGAAAATGAGTAATCAGTTAGAGACTGATTTTCCCTGTTTACCTCCCTGGCTGAGTGAGCAACCAGGCATAGAGAGGCTGCTGAATGTTGTCATTAACCGGTTAAATAATAAGCCGGGTTCTACACCTGGTTTTACACTGAATGAAAAAACGCTACCCGATTTGTATGCTCAGGCTGAAACGGCAGACTTAACCTGGAGTTTGTTGCAAACCTTATTTGAAAAAGAAACACTGATATTTCGCTTTACCGAAGCGAAAAAACGTACCCCCTTCGACCCTGTGTTCAGTAATGCGCGCATAAATTTTAACCCTAAATCAGAGGCGTTATTGCGAAAGTGGTTAAATCGACCTCACGTTGAGTCCGAGTTACAACAATGGAAGAAGCGAGTAGAACAAAATGCACAACTATTTCCAGGTGATGTTAGACGATTGATTGCGCGAAAAATAACTGTCACAGGAAAAGAAATTGAAGATGTGATCAATGGATTTGTCGAAATAAATAAATATATTAACGATGAATTAACGCTGCGAAGCTTAAGTGCTAAATGTTTTTGGCAGGATTCAAAGTTTCTGGATAATAAAGAAGAATTGATAAGACTGTTATATCCTCAAATAAAAATTAAGCTCAGGGCTCTATTAGTCAATGTGTATTTGCCAGAGAATATTACGGGTGTTTTATTTATAGAAAACCAGGATAGCTATAACCAGGCAATAGATGGCTTTCCAAAAACGGCTAAGAACCTGGCATTAGTCTACAGTGCGGGTTTTAAATTGAGTGCCCAGAGGATTAGAGAGTCGGAGGGAGTGTCATTACACTTTCATTGCGAAAGTGATAATAATTTTAAAAAGCAGTTTATTGCCTGGTGGTATGAAACCATTAGTTCTGATAGTGCAATTCACTGGCCAGTTTATTTTTGGGGTGATCTTGATTATGCGGGCATGGGGATATTAGTTGCTTTGAAGCAACGTTTTAAAAGTATTCAAGCCTGGCAGGAAGGTTATCGTCCTATGCTTGATATGTTGATAGCAGGTGCAGGTCATGCTCCAGAGGCAACGGGTAAGCAGGAACAGAAAGATACAGGAGAAACAGGCTGTGAATATGCCGATAAACAATTATTACCTGTATTGCACAAAACGGGTAAATTTGTTGATCAAGAGATGGTTTGCAAATAAGTTTTCTATCCGACGGCTTTCGTAGTAATAATTTGCGAATTGTCTAAGGCTGATTAAATTGATTTAATTAAGATTAGGGTCCCTGATTTATCCAGTTTGACTAAATTGCCTCGTCAACGCGGTATGGACGGTGAATTAATATCTAGTGCAGATGTGGAGTCAATTTTAAATTTATTTATTACATTTAAAATATCATTTTTGTTTTGTATCGTCTTTGGAGATGGTTTAATCGAGAAGCTGTTATTGGCTACGTCTAAGGTTAAATTCTCTTTTTGATAATAGCGAAGTTGTTTTCTGCTTTTTTTCTAAAGTCTTCAGAAACCATATTATCCTCCGCGACACTTCGCCAGAAAATACATGCAGCTTCAGCAGACTCCTGCCAAAGATCCACATATTGTTGCATGGGCTTAACAGGTGTATTCAATGTGCGTTCAATGATTTCACCCCTCTCAGGTGCATATATCATCGGTAACATATCGTAGGTTGGAAGTAACTTGAAACCACTTTCTGTTATTTCCATGCTGAGGTTGCCCAGGTGCCTGTCGCTGTTACCAATCCATTGGCCGTACAGATCATTCCATACGCATGTGCGTTGTTCATCAGCAGTAATCAGTTTCTGTTGATATAAATGTTGTGATACTTGTGTCCAGTTGCCTCCATCACCAACAAACTCACTATCAATTGCTGATAATGCAATCATAGGGATGCGACCTGTTTTGCCTACTCGATCAAAGCGTCGGCTTTCGAGAAATACACGCTCTTCGAATTTATATAATGCTGTTTCTGCGGCAGATCTATCGACTTGAGTCATTGTGTTGAGTGCATGATATTCGCAAATAAGTAAATCTTGCCAACGCAGTGCTTCTACAGATTTGCCAGAAGGTGAGAATTTTACAATGACATGGCCTTTGTCATGAGTGTAAGCGATAAATTTTTGATGTTCCCCCCCTGTTGATGAGCCTTCTTGCCATTGCGTTAAAATGGAGGTGGCTCTTTCCGGATAAGATGTTTTACGATCAGCTATTACGGTTGTTGTGCTGCGTTGAAAAGCCGTTAATGCCTGTTCACCTGGAATCAGGTTACCGGGTAAGTTATGACCTTCCTGTAACAGATAGGTACCAATTTGATTTTCATTCCAGTAGGAAAGGTCTTCTGGGAAGCCAAATATTTTTGCGTAGTGATTTGCTGCTTGTCGTCCTAAAAAACCTTGAGGTCGAAGATCATCTATAAAATAAGGCAATCCTTCAAAAACCCCGTTTCCAGCTACACCTTTAAGCCAGCGAGCGCTTTCTACTGTCTCTATATAGCATTGTCCTCCACCCAGTCCATGTAAATTAAATAGGTGTTGTGGATGTCCCATTTCATCAACTGCATACACCGGTATACAGCCATCATATCCTAGTACAGGGCGAAACAGTGCATATCTGGCGGCACGAGCACGGCCGATATGTATTAATTGCGTACCCGCCTGCTTGATTAGCCTTGATACTTTCGGCTGATTGAAGTTCAGTTCAGTCTGTATATCTGTAGATGAAATGACGCCTTTATCTTCCAGAAGCTTAAGTAAGTGATCAATGTCTTGCATAATTGAGTAGATATATGAATAGATAAATTAATAATGATTATTGTAATAATAAGCTATTGTGTAGCTATTGCAACGAGTTATATTGTGCTTATGAATAAATAAATGAATAGATACTTATTGATTGGCTGTGAAGTATATCCACTATGTTATCTATAAGTTATTGCTTTATACGGATTAGCGGGTATTCATATTGTTACACGGTTAGCCAATAAACAGTTACAGATTAAAATGGCCATGGTAATGAGTGGAAAGAATCGTCATTATCACTGGCACACCCTCCAGCCGAGATACTTTCTCAGCACGGCTAAGCAGGTGGGTTTCAATGAAAAGACCGCACGTGGTTTGGTCTTCGAAATGATGGGCAGGGTAGGGGATGTTATCGCTCGTGTTGTGGGGTAAATCCCTGATGACTTCCCGGATGCTATCGCAACACCCATCTTGATGGGAATAGGTAAACAGCGTGAGCTGTATGCGGGAGTCGGTGGTCTTTCGTTGTTTTACATCTGAAACGGGTCAGATAGCAATCATAAAATAGCCGGTTTAATTCCAGTTGAAGAACTGTTTTGTGATGATTTCTAAGGCATCTACCTGTGTCGATGTTTTGGGAGTATAAATAGGGGGAGAGGCAATGCCAGTAAGTTAATGATAATCACTCTGGAGGTGCAACTTCAGTCGCGCATTAACTAGCTGATTTCATAGTCACTTTATTTGCGCGGCTAAAGCCGCACCGCCATAAAAAATCTTAACTTACTGACATTGGGGGGAGAGGTTATTTTTATGCGCAAAGAATAAAACTTAAGTCTAAGTAGAAACAACGTAACCTAAAAAAACTTCGTCATACCCGCATGCTTCTAGCGAGTATCCAGAGGCATTTTTTAATAGCCCTTTCGATATCTATGTTTTTTAGAGATGGCATATAATCGTTTTAATTAGTCTGCTGTAGAGTCATTATTTTCTAAACCTTCAAATACGAAAGGATTTAAAAACTGTCTTCCCCAAAACAGTTTCCTGTCTATTTCATTTAAATTGGCTTCTTCACAGGTAATATTCCATTTATCTTCAATGATGCTTCTTTGATGAGGATAAATATTCATTGCCTCTTCTCTGGATAGGTGAAAATGATGAGCGGCATCAATGCAGTTTTTGATCTGACTAAGATTAATATTACCATTAATCAACTTGAGTCGTTAACTTACGTGGCTGCCCTGATGGGGCATGCGATGAGTTGTACTGCATCCCGTGTGTAGCGAGAGTAGGTTCTATTAGCTGACTTTGGCATGATTGTGACTCATGAATAAATCGCAATTAGCTATAGGGTTTATATATGGATCAAAATATAGGCATATAAGATATAGTTGGGTTTAAAGTCATTATTGTTGGGGGAGATTTAACACTAATGGATTTCATTATTTACGCTAAGATTGATATGCTATTTATTTTTTGGGCCAAGATGAAGTTATTGGTTTTTTTGGGGCATTATATTTAGTTTTCAGCAACTAAATAAGGAAGTGAGCGCTATGTTAGATGTTCGATATTTGAGCCGTGAATCTCGTTATGGGTTACCCGCAGCAGATTTGATTCTGGAAAACCGGTTTTTTACTACGGGGTATTCGTATAATTTCAGGCAGGCTAAATGGGCCCTGGAAATCGTTGACCCAGATAAAAAAGACATGGATGAAGCTGAACGACTGAATAATTTCCGTCCAGATTTTCGTATTCCAAAACGCTTTAGAGCAGATTTGAGTGATTACTCAGGTAGTGGATTTGACCGAGGTCATCTGGTGGCAAGTGCGAATCAAAATGATGATAAACTTCAAAATAGTGAGACGTTTTTATTATCGAATATGTCGCCACAAACCCCCGCATTTAACAGGCAAAAATGGAGAGAGCTTGAGTCTGCCGTTAGAAAGCTAAACAGAAAAAGTAATGTACTTGAAACCTATGTTGTAACAGGGCCCATTTTCGATTTTGGCCTGGCCATAGATATGATTGGTAAACAGGATAGTAATGGGGTTAGCATTCCTGTTCCGAGCCATTTTTATAAATGTATATTAACAGAAGAAAAAAACGGTAAATTGAAAATGTGGGCTTTTGAAATGGAAAATACAGCTTTGGATGCAGATCTTAAAGATTATCGTGTTAGTACTTCATATATAGAGCAACGTGTTGGTATCTCATTATGGGATGCTCTTACCGGCCCAGAAATTGAAAAAGAAAAGAACAAGAAAAGAGCTATGTGGCGCTGAGTTTAGGTTGATGAGATAGCGTATAATTATTAAATCTTACCCATGTCTAAGTTCATAATCTTGTATTAAGCTTTTAGTATGGATATTAAGTTCTGAATGTAGTATTTATACAAAATGTAAGCGCTTGCTATAGTATCCAAGATACGGATAAGTATTCTGTCATGGGGCAAGACTTGCAATTACGAGACAAGCATGCAAACCCATGGAGAGAAGCAATAACAATAATTACGGGTAAAGGTAATGCAGTTAACTCAACAGATTGGGCAACAAAGTTGAGTCGACATTACCCAGGAACATTACCCAGGAACATTACCCAGGAACATTACCCAGGAACATTACCCAGGAACATTACCCAGGAACATTACCCAGGAACATTACCCAGGAACATTACCCAGGAACATTACCCTGGAACATTAGCTGATGTTGCAGCAAAAAAACACATTCTTACACGACCAAAAAGTTAATTATATTCATAAAGTTCAAGGTTGATAATGTTAAATGCAAAACACTATTTAGTCATATTTTTGTGGGTTATTGCTCTTTCTAACATTGCTTGTGCAGGCACTATTGGAAAACAAGTTATGGCTTCTGATTCGTTTTGTCAGCAAGCGTCACTAAAAAAATCACAGGAACTCATTCGGTTTATTCTGAATGACATGAGTGAAACCTATATCGAGGTTGGTGGCGGTGGTATTACTGCTATTAAGTTAACGGCCACAAATACGTTTGTAGTTTCTGTTTCACAGGAAGAGCGAATAGATCAAATAACCTATGAGTTAGACGTTGATGGTAACTGCAATATTAAGATACTTAAGCGAGATGTTACAGCCGTAACGCCATGGCAAAAATAGTTGTTCATTATAATACTTAACAGGACCATACTTAACAGGACAGCCATAATACTAGACGGATTCCCATGATAGTAAAACAACTAGTTTACTGATTGATAATTTTAGTTATTTATTAAGATGGGTATTCATGTAATATTTAATCTTAAGTCTAAGCAGAAACAACATAATCTAAAAATATCGTCACCCCAAATGCTTCTATAGGGAATCTAGTGACCTTAATCAATATTATTCATAAGTAATTGTATTAGTCTGGAAATGGTGGTCTCGATCACTGTTCTACGGCAGTAGTGGTGTTGCTGATAAAATAATGGTTGTAACAACAGTAGCAGAACGGAATGCGAATAGATGAAAAACTTCAGTTCAGGCGAACTTAGCAAGGAACAAAAGGCATTACAGGACGGGAACTATCGAAATCGTCATGCTGCCGGGGTGGAGTATGACTATCTGGTGATTGGCACCGGCAATGCTGCGTTAACCTGTGCGAGCTTGTTGAGCAACCAGGGTTACAAAATTTGTATGCTGGAGGCGCATGACGTTCCCGGTGGTTATGCTCATACATTTGAAAGGAACGGCTACTATTTTTGCGCCCAGGTCCACTATATCTGGGGTTGTGGAGAAGGCGGGCGAGTCTACGAATTTCTTAAGCGACTGGGTCTTGAGAAAGATATCACTTTCGAACTGTTTGACAAATCTGGCTATGATCACATGATCATGCCTGACGCTAAGCGCGTAAAAATACCGTATGGCTGGGCAGAACTGCAAAAAAATATCGAAGAGGCTTACCCACAGACTACCGGTCTCGATGCCTTCTTCACAATCGTGAAAGCCCTTCGCAAAGAGATGGCAGCACTGCCGAGAAAAATACATTGGTGGGACTATCTACTGAAAGGTCTATTTTATTATCCAACTCTGCTGCGCTACAAAAACGCCACTGTGCAAGATGTGTTCGATGCATGCGGCGTTTCTATTGAGGCACAAACTATCCTAACTGCGCAAGCAGGAGATTTGCTGCTTCCGCCAGATAAACTCTCATTGCTGTTCTTTGTTGGCGTGCTTGGCGGTTATGGAAGCGGGGCATATTCCCCCACCAAACACTTCAAGTATTACATGCAGCGCCTTGCCAAATTTGTATCGGATCACGGTGGTGATCTCTACTTTGAAGAGTACGTGAGTGAAATCTCCACTAACAATGGCCGTATCTCCGGTGTCACCACCGCGTCAGGCAAAACCTTCACTGCGAGAAACTATATCTGTGGAATGGATCCGCAAAAATCAGCAGAACTGATTGGTTGGCAACACTTCCCGAAACACTATCAGGACAAACTCAAATACGAATATTCTGACAATGGCGTCATGGTCTATCTCGGTCTCAAACCCGGGTTTGACCCAGCCAAATACGGGCTTGGTAACCACAATACCTGGCATTGCCTGGACTGGGGTATGAATACGATGTGGGAAGCAAGCAAAAAACTTGATGTGGAGCACGCCTGGTTCTTCATGTCGACACCCACAATGCATGGCAATGATAGCGGGATCGTCGCACCCGTGAACGTAATCCCAGGGAACGTAACCCCAGGGAACGTAACCCCAGGGAACGTAACCCCCGAGGGCGGACACATTCTCGAACTCGCAACCTTCGCACCTTATGCTCCTTTCAAGCAAGCGGCTGATCGGGATCATAAGGACTATCTAGATTTGAAGAAGGGCATTGCCGAAAAGTTGATTGACCTGGTAGTGAAGTATCACATCCCTGATCTTAAAGACCATATAGCCGTAAACGTGGTTGGTTCACCAATCACCAGCGAAAACTTTTGCAATTCACCCCAGGGTAATGCTTACGGGGCAGCACTGTTACCAAAGTATGCCGTATCACGACTCAAAGCCGACACACCATTTCCTAACCTGTATTGGTGTAATGCCACGTCAGGCATTCCCGGAATTTACGGAACGGTAACTACCGGGATGGAGCTCTACATGGATCTTACCGGCGATTACTTTTACGAGCAGGCAGCAGCGCCAGATGAAGAATAATCGGGGAAAAAGGTCGGGGTCAAAAGGTCGGGGCGGGCTGGCCCAATGCCATTAAGTTAAGATTCTTTATGGAGATGCGGCTTTAGCCGCGCAAATAAAGTGACTATGAAATCAGCTAGTTAATGTGCGACTGAGGTCGCACCTCCAGAGTGATTATCCTTAACTTACTGGCATTGGGGGCCGGGTATTGGGGTCTGGCTTTACATGTCACTCCTTTAATACCTTGTCAAATGCAAGGCCTGAACCCCATGTTTTGTTTTGGGCCCAGATGACCCCATTAGGGGGCTTCCCACTTTTATTGAGGAGACTGTATGTGTTTTTCAGCGACCGCGAGTTTTAGCGCTGCAGTAGTTCTGCTACCTGTTGGTGCTTACTGCATAAAAAAAGTAGGCCTTAACAACCCTTACTGGACTTTTGCGATTTTACCATTGGTATTTGGTATCCAGCAGGCTCTTGAGGGTTTGGTCTGGTTGACACTTGATCCGGGGGGCGGTGAAGCAACGCGATTACCCGCCCTGGGCTTTATGTTTTTCTCCCATGTATTTTGGCTATTCTGGATTCCTTTCGCCTGTTATGCAGTTGAAAATAATGTTATTAAGAAAAAGGTTTTTATTATCATGGCCTTTATCGGGGCTGCACATGGTTTGTTAATGTATATTCCGCTATGGTTTCACAAAGATTGGCTATTAGTTGAATTGCTCAAACAATCCATTGAATATAAAGCCTCATTGTTTTATGACGAATACATTCCGCGGATAGCTGTGCGCGGTTTTTATGGGCTTATTGTTCTAACGCCTCTGTTATTAGCAAGTGATCGTTACATAAAAATATTTGGTGTTATTATTGCCATATCCGTAGCCATCGCTACCATATTTTTTGGTTATGCTTTTATTTCAGTATGGTGTTACTTTGCAGCAATATTGTCTTTATATATTCTTTTCATGATAATTAAAAAAATGGGTTAAAGGGAAATAAATAATAGAATCATAATAAGTTTGGTCAGTGCACTATTGGTTACAATATTAGAAGCAATTATTCTAGATGAACACCCTTATTAATAAAACATCTGGCTTACTGATATATTTATAATTTTAGTGATTTCTTAAGATGGGTGTTCGTGTATTACTCGCCCGGGCTTAAGTAAGTGCGATTCGACTCTTACTTCATGCCGATTACTGCTGTGATGGCTTCTCTTATAGTGATTGGTATTGTTACGTGGCATAATAAGACATTCAGTTTAACCTAAAGATTTATTTAATCCATTTTATTTGTTTCATTGTCACCATTAGATTTTTTAATATATGATTTTACTGGTTTATCCTCTCGGTTTATCTTCTCAACTTATCTTCTCAACTTATCTTCTCAACTTATCTTCTCAGCCTTATTTCCCTACCTTCTTTGTAAGTAAAGTACTACATCTCTTTTACCAACAACCTGACGCCAACATCAGGTTCAGTGGGTATGCATGATTAATTTTATTGTTTAAGCTTAACTTTAAATAACGTAACTCAGTTTAGGAATGCAGCTGATTTACATTTTACTTATCGATTTTATTAATTTTTAACAAACAATTATTAATTCGATTAAATCTGGTCTGCAACCAGTCAAACTGTAAGCTGCAGACCAAACATGGAGAGTTAAAATGAAGTTTGTTGATGTAGATTCTGTCGCTTACACCCAGTGCAATTTAATATCACCCGCACTTCACACCACAATCAACCCATTATCTCAATTAAGTAATGAGCACCACCATGTGCTTAACAAAATAGACAATATGAAATCCGCAGTGATAATTGCGGGTCATTACTGTTTGGCTGAACATATGCAAGAATTATCTAGCAATGGTGATGCTGAAGTTATGTGTTTTGAATTAGGCGCACAATTATTCTCACGCGCTCTTAAAAAAGGAATTACCCATCATCTAGTCGTTTGGGTAAATGATATAGGAATCAATCAAAAACAGCGTGAAGAAATTAAAAGAAATTTTACACTGCCTGATAACTACCTTCACATACTTGAACTATATAAGATTAAACCATCACAGGTGACTGTCATGTTTGAAGGCAGTATGCGTAACAAAGCCTCTACACTTGTAAAAAAAATACAAAAGAATCAACCAGGACGTTTAAAAAAAGTTGATGCTAACTGTTCTGACCTTGTTCGTTGTATTCAAAACTCGGCCTGTGATACTCAGCTACAGGAAAAAAACCATGTCTACATTATTGATGGCCCTAACAACGAACAGCTAGTAATTAAAGAAGGCCCTGCACCTAAATGCAACCTGATTCTTGCAACCTTTTTTTCTGAACTATTAAATTTGTTCACGGCTCATCACTTTATCAACGTATTTAATGACGTCTATACCTATCGATTACGTTTAGGTATTCACGTTTCATATAGCCTGTTAAACAACTCAGCCACTATGACCAATTTGCTTTGTGATGGTGAAAAAATTAAATGTGATATCTTTGAACACAACCGCTTAAAGGAGGCCGTAAATTAAAATTGTTAAATTAAATAACCACTTAAACTCAGGAGATAGAAATGAAAATATTGATTGCATTTTTCACTGCAATAATTATTGCTACTATTGCACAGCCTGTATTTGCTGACAAAAAAAACAAATACGACCCGTATAGTGTCAACAAAAACACTGAACGACTGGAGATGTTATTGTTAATAAATGGCATAAAAAACACCTATGAATGCGCTATTCCTGGCACAGATCGAGGCACAGTAACTGCCACATGTCACGACCACGATGTTATCGACCTTAAAACAAATCGCATAATCGGCAGTGCAGTTGATGCCACAGCAGATGTAGACCAAATTGACGCTGGACTGGTTGCCACAGGAACTACCTTTTTTAAACTTAAAAATGGAAGCTTTGTTATTCGAGCTAGAGGAACTATACAACCGGTACTTTATGGCGACCCCGTTCTTAATGGCTCACCCGTCACCCATATAGCTGGAATTTTTCCGCAGGCTGGCGACAATCATGTTCTCTCAGGCACCGGTGTTTATAAAAATGCAACAGGAACATTCAGTTTGCTAGGTGCTATTGACTTGTCGAATAGCGCAGAGGGTCAGGCTGCTTTTAATTGCATTTACAAAATAAACTTAACATTAAATAAAAATCATTAATTAATTTTCCCCCTTCTAATTAAGAAGGGGTTATATTTAAACTTTAAGAAAAACAGGGGGAAAATTAAAGGAAACGGTTTTTTTATTTCTATCGGATACTTGACGGGAATACTAGACGGACCCCATGTTAATAAAGCAACTAGCTTACTGATTTTTATATAATTTTAGTTGTTTATTAAGATGGTTGTCGTGTAATACACGACCAAAAAATATAATACGACTTATTATTATATTCACAAAGTTAAAGGTAGATAATGTTAAGTACAAAACATTATTTAGTCATGTTTTTGTGGATTATTGCTCTTTCTTGCTTGTGCGGTACTATAGGAAAACAAGCTATGGCTTCAGGTTCGGGTTGTCAGAAAACGCCACTAAAAAATTACAGGAGGTCATTAGGTTTGTACTGAATGACATGAGTGAAACCTTTACCCAGATTGGTGGCGGTGGTAATTCTACTACTATTAAGTAAATGGTCACAAATATGTTAAAAAACTTCGTTATGTTGATGTTCAATTTTATTTCGTGCCTTCTTAAACGTTATTTCAAATGTGCTTAATAGTTATAAGTTTCCAAAAAATAGTTAAATAGCTTTGTCCGGTACTATGGTGCTAAAAGAACTTTTGTCTGGCTTGGGGCAATTTGTGCACCTGTAGGCATATTGGCATTGCTCCCATTATGCGCAGTCATACAGCTAAGATATACACAGTCCTGCCCCTGGGCTTTTACTGTTCCGCTGCCTGTTATAAACTTAATCTTGCCCATATTCATACCTGACATAACACCTTTATTTAATCCGGCTTCATCTCCCGTTGAACGAGGAATTTCAGACTTTACGGTGACCGCTTCTTTACCCGAAAATTTAACTTTACCGGATGTTTTCTTGGATTGGTTTACCATGCCAATACTAGGGTACGGAACTGGAATGGGTGGAGCCGGTGGTGCTGGTGTTAAACACACATTTGGAAACGCAAAACATTGACCACCACCTTTAGTTAATGCGGGAAATATTGCTGCCATAATAAGTTTCCTTTAATTCTTCTTTCTATGTGTCTAAGCAGAAAGCAGTTGTAGATATTGTTTTTAACCTAAATGAATTTTTTCAGCATTCACTTTAAAGTCATCCTGAGATTTCATATAGGTTTTATTTGCCTTAATATGAAGTGTGTTTTTTACTAACGTTCGCATTCGTCCTGCTCTTAATTGGGATAGCTCTTCTACTGTCCTGTATACATTCTTTGCTTTTTCTGTAATCGAGTTAGCAAGGGTTGTTAGCTTTTCTGAAACCAAAGTAGACTCTTTTATATTGGCTTTGAATGATTCACCAATAAAATTTGTACTTTTACTGTACAGGCTGGTTCTTTGTGCACTCATATCCAATTGTTGACTGCTTAGCTTTAGTCTTTTTGATTTTATGGATATAGCAGATATTAATTGCCCCAGGGCATCTTTTACGGACATTTGAATATTAGAACGACTTTCCAGATCAATGGTATTTGCATTAAGGTAAATATTTTTACTACTATCTAAAATGATATCACCTTCTTGAGTTGAAAATTCAAGATTACCTTTTTCAATATTTATTCTGGTTTTTTCAGATGCAGCATCATACTCTATTAATAGTTCATTGCGTTTTGAAAACAGCTGAAGAGAGGGTGACGTTGCTGATTCCCCCTTAACAATATACGCACCATAACCAATTTCCTGATGAGCAGGATTGGTTGGAGGAGTAACCCTATTCAAAATTCCAATAACGTATAAGTTTTCAGTATCATCTCCAGCAATTAATACTTCATCACCTACACCTAATGGTTGAGTCAGTGACAATGCAATACGAGCATAAACTGTTTGTGTTTGATGTAGCTGTTTTAAATCAAGGGCAATATAGCCATTCTCATCCACGGCCTCAATAACCACAGCGGGATTAAATTGCTGATTATTTATTCCCGAAGGAAACAGTTTAGTGATGTTTGACATTCTTTTCTCCAATTTGTTGCTTAGATTAATCCGTTGACTGACTAAGCGGGTGGTACTGGTGGTAACCAGTCTTCCGCAATAAGCAAATCTTGATCGGTTGTATCAATTAATTTTTTTCGGCATCCTTTCCAATTAGCATGCTGATCATTGATTCTATGACAATTAGATTGAGTAATATCAGCTTCTGAAAAGTTGGCATCGACAAACTGACCGTGGGATAAATCAGAAAAAGGCAATTTTGCCAGTGTGAAATTAGCCTGATGACAATTGACTGTAGTGAAATCTGCACGATCTAATCGAGCTTGAGTGAAATTTGTCTTAACGGCACAAGCGCCCTGAAAGCAGGCGCAACGCATATCCGAGTTGCTAAAATCAACATTTGATAAATCGGTTGATACAAAATCCGTGGTATGACATACGGAGTGACGTATTGAGCAGCCAGATAAATTTGCCTCGGTAAAATTAACCTGGGTGAAATTTCCCTTATCCAGATTAGCACTTTTAAAATTGGATTTTGATAAATCTGAATCAGTAAAATCACAAGCTGTGAGCTGCATTTCAGAAAAATTAGAATTTTTCATATTGCATAATATAAAACTAGTTGAATTAATAAATGTTTGTGTTAAGTCCACATCACAAAAATCTGTATTATTGACAATCGAGTGATCAAAGTTTACGCCTTTTAAGTTGCAGCCACTAAGGTCGCAGTGAATAATATTAGCCTGGGTAAAGTTGGTTCTTTCAAGATTGGCTTGTGCAAGAAGGGCATCTTCTAAATTTGCCTGGCTAAAATCAGCGCCTTGTAAATCAGCGTTGTTAAAGTCACTATCATTTAATATACAGTGATTAAACTTTGCCTCAACTAAACTCGCATTAGAAAAATCAGCCTCGGTTAAATCAATATGGCTAAAATCAATTTTATTGAGTTTGGTCTTGTTAAATACACTGGCTATTAACTTAGCATTAGAAAAAATACTATTAGTTAAATTTGAATGACTAAAATCTGTCTTATTAAGAATATGATTTGACAGATCAATTGATTCCATATTGCAATTAATAAAACCGACTTGAGATAAGTCTACGGGTAATTGTTTTAAG
>Ga0316206_1001109_pt1 | contig 26623 bp, 25 predicted proteins | sample 6monthpyrite_MG_FD_204942 | JGI IMG/M metagenome (GOLD analysis project Ga0316206, IMG submission 204942) | Microbial mat bacterial communities from mineral coupon in-situ incubated in ocean water Damariscotta River, Maine, United States -... | ecosystem: Environmental > Aquatic > Marine >... | reverse complement strand
AAAAGATACAAAAGACTGCAAGAATATAAAGCCGTTCATAAAAAATTCAGGCAACAATTATGTCGTCCCGGCACAGAAGAACATTTTAATAAATTAAATCGAAATTACCTTGGAGATGGTTTTTTTGTACCGCTTTTGGCCAACGATAAAATTGATAAAGTTGTGATTAAAAAGTATTTGTCTGAAATCTTAATTAAAAGTAAATGGATAGAACGACAACACCAATATCTCAGCACCATTGGTAACTTTAAACAATTTCAAAAAAACCTGCAGGGACTTATTGCTCAGCTGGATGAAATCCTCAAAAAAAAGGAAGCCTTTTATGCTACTAAAAAAACAAGAGTTCGTTCGAAAATTACAACGCAGTCTTCATTACTAATTAAAAAGTTTACTTTTTCACTAGGTGCCTTTTTAGAGAAAGTTTCTTTTTTGCAAGGTTATCATTTCCCCGTCGATCATTTTAAATTACGAAAAGATTATGATTCCCTACTAGGTAGCACTACAATTACCGACCAGCATAAGAAGAATGATATTTATTTCTACCGCAAAATGGTTGAGGATGGCGCACAAGATCCCGATCACAAAAAAAGTGATGCTTTTTTTAGAGCGGGTCTCAATTCTATTGTGGTCAATCTTAAAGATGAGTCAGGTATTATTTCAGAAAAATTACGCTACGATCTTGACGATGAATTTTCTAGGCTTGAGAAATATTTAAAATGGGGGAAAGAACGCCATTTGGAAAGACTTATTGAATGGAGAGACAGGATAAAAAGAAAGCACCATTTTTACAAAAATTTAGTTTCGAATGATTTTTCACAAATAGAAAAAACCATTATTGATAAAAAGTCCAAAGCTCTTCATGCATTAAAAAAATTTGTTTACACAAAACAGGCCGAAGTTTTTAAATTTTGGAGTGAACAAAGTGTCTTGATGCGTGCTCTCTATGTGATGGAAACTATCCTTTTTAATGAAGTAGGGGGTGTCGATGGTCATGATGCGTTGGAAAGATGGGATGTTCTGCAGGTTATTATAAATCGTCTACACGATAGTAACTATAATACGATTGGTCCTGACTCTGATATTTTTCAGTATATTAAAAAAAGTTTTCCGGTAGAAATTAAAAAATATCCCTGGCTTAATGTACTTTTTAAGCGGGGGGAATTTTCTTTTACCTATTATTTTATACCCATGAACGTTAGAGTCTTTTGCCCCGATATGACACGTCGTGGGCGATTCTTAAGAAAGGAAAACCTAAAACTTTCATTAAAAAAATTGAAAAAACCCGATCCAAATTTCCGTGCCCTAAGATACTTTTCCAGAGCTTCAATGGTGGGTAAGGTGGATATGGCGCTATTATGGAGCAATTTTAGAGCGTTACCGGAGCGGCCAGGGCTACGGGCAAAACGGTCGCGCGCTTTAAAGTTGGCCTATAAAAAAGGTCAATATAGGTTCCTATATCCTTTTCGAGACGATAAAAATCGATTATTTAGAGTTCTTGAGTTCAAGAAATCGATTTATGTTTTAAGGCCGATGAATTTACGATTTTATCGCTACCGCAACCCACATTTATTTACTTACTTCGAACTCAAATAACTGTTTCCTATTGAATGAAGGTCTTCTATGAGCTATAGTCGACTGTTTAAAATGTCTGCTGAATTAGCTTGGAGAATATTATGTTAAAAGACTATATTTTTACATCAGAATCTGTGACCGAGGGTCATCCCGATAAAATGGCCGATCAAATTTCGGATGCGGTTGTGGACGCTCTTTTTGAGCAAGATCCTAAATCAAGAATTGCTTGTGAAACGATGATTACCACTGGTTTAGTTGTTTTGGCCGGAGAAATATCATCAAATGCAAATATCGATCTGCAAAAAGTGGTCAGAGAAAAAATAAGAGACATCGGTTACGATCATTCCGATAAGGGCTTTGACTGCGATACATGCTCTGTGATGGTTGCCTTAGATAAGCAATCACCTGATATTGCCCAAGGTGTAAACGATGGGGAAGGGACTTTCACCGAACAAGGTGCAGGGGATCAGGGGCTTATGTTTGGTTATGCCGTCAATGAAACTGAGGAGCAAATGCCGCTGACCATTGATCTTTCTCATAAATTGGCGCATAGGCTTGCTGAAGTTAGAAAAAATGGAACCCTGCCGGACTTACGAGCTGATGGTAAAACCCAAGTTTCTGCTCAATACGTGGATGGAAAAATATCTCGCTTAGAGGCCATCGTTCTTTCCACTCAACACGCAGAAGGTATGAGTCTTGCGCAAATTCAAGAGGGAATTCGAGAAGAAGTTATTAATAAAGTTGTTCCAGCCTACTTAATAGATAATAGTACTAAAATTTATATTAACCCAACCGGGCGTTTTGTTATCGGTGGTCCCATGGGTGATTGTGGTTTAACAGGGCGAAAAATTATTGTAGATACCTACGGTGGTCATGGTGCCCATGGTGGAGGGGCTTTCTCTGGTAAAGATCCCAGCAAAGTCGACCGTTCTGCAGCCTATGCTGCTCGTCACGTGGCAAAACATATTGTCGCTGCGGGCTTCGCAGAAAGAGCTCTTGTGCAAGTAGCCTATGCGATTGGTGTCGCTCAGCCCATGTCTTTTTTAGTTGATACATTTGGTACTGAGACCGTGGATATTACAAAATTAAATGCGGCCATCAATGCCACCTTCGATATGAAGCCTAAATCTGTTATTGAACGATTAGATTTATTGAGACCTATCTATTCTGATACAGCAGCTTATGGCCATTTTGGAAGAACGTCAGAAACAGGTTTTACTTGGGAGCGTTTAGATAAGCTAGAAGAGTTAAAGTCTCATCTTTGATCTGAGGCTTGTGAAATCTAAGACTACGCGGTAAAAAAAACGGCACAAACACTTTATATGAGTTAAAATAGTTTGATGGATGCAATCTATTTTATCTTACGGTATATACCCTTTTGGGGAGTTCCCCTTATGATTATAAGTGCAGAGTTTGCCTATATATTTTGGCTAAAGTCTCATGTGAAGGTCTCCGTATCTTTTGCTAGCGCCGCTGCAATTTGTTTGGTGATGATTATTTTTTATTATTGGGTTGGTGGCCCTGATCATGCCGTTAGGGTCTTTAACGATCTTATATATTTTTCAAAAAGTTATTAAACTTCACATATGTATTAATTCAATAAGTTAACTTATATATCTAGAATAATTTTCATGGTGTCTAAAAATTGACACAAGTCCGATTTATCGATACCATTTTTTGAGTAAAACTATCGGAAAGATAGTCGTCGAAATGTGCAAAACAAGGAAGTATTTGTGGATGATTTTCGTTATTTGCATGACTCGTTTAAGTCAATGCTAAGTTCTGACAAAAAAAATATTGAGTCTAGTTCAATTCTTCCAAATATTTTTATAGTTGAAGATGATTTAGTATTTGGCAAGGCGATTCAGCGATATTTGGAGAAGACATTAGGTCCATTGCCTCACCTTTTTACCAATCCAGCTAAATGTTTAGCAAATATTGATTCTATTATCGGTAGTCGTCCTGGAGAAGTGGGAGAACCTTTTTGCTTAATAACTGATATTAGTTTTAATGAAACGAGCACAGATGGTTTAATGCTTATTGATCTTTTAAAAGAAAAAAATTTTTCTTTTTCAACAATAGTGATGACGGGATTTGCTTCCATAGAGACGGCCATCAATGCAACGAAAAAAGGAGTTTTTCATTATTTAACGAAACCCTTTGACTTAGAAAACCTTTCAAAATTAGTCCATGACTCTTTAACAAAAAAATTAGGTGTAAGTCCCATTTTATTGCAAGGTGTGGTTAATAAAGAGTCTAGGAAGTCTGATGAAGATCAAATTCAAAGAAAATCCAAAGGTATTTTTACTTCAGAGTTTAAAATAGAAGAACCACAAAAAGATGATTTCTTTTGCGGGATGATCGGTCGATCCAAACTTATGAGAGATGTTTTTGAGAGAATGGAAAAAATTTCATCATCTGATTCAACCGTTTTTATAACGGGACCTTCAGGGACTGGGAAAGAACTGGTTGCTCAAGCTATTCATACACTTTCGCGAAGAAAATCAGAGCGTTTAGTTTCAGTGAATTGTGGTGCAATTCCCAATGAACTTCTAGAAAGCGAATTGTTCGGGCATATGAAAGGCTCTTTTACAGGGGCCATTTCAGATCGAAAAGGGCGTTTTGAGTTATCTAATAAAGGGACAATCTTTTTAGATGAAATTGGAGATATGCCTTTATTATTGCAAGTTAAGCTATTGCGAGTGTTACAAAGTAGACAAATTGAGCCGGTAGGGTCCTCGCAAACGATTGATATTGATACTAGAATCATTACGGCGACACATAGAGACTTAGATAAGGCGGTGAGAGATGGAAATTTTCGAGAAGATCTATTTTATAGGCTCAATGTTATTCCTATTAAAATTCCCGCTCTAGCAGAAAGAAGAGAAGACATTCCGCTGCTAATTTCTTTCTTTTTAAAGCGATTTGTTAGTGCCGATGGCAGAAATATTATCGAATTCGATAAAGAGGTTCTTGAGTTATTAATAAGTTACGATTGGCCAGGCAATGTTCGAGAGTTAGAAAATTTGATGGAGAGATTAGTGATTCTACGTGGTGGTAATAAAATTACCGTGGATGATTTACCAGCTAAATTCACTTTAAATAGATCGAGTATTCATAAAGTAAAAAACAAAATCGATTTACCAGATTCTGGGATGGATTTGAAAAAAATCCTTTCTGACATAGAAGATTCACTTATTCTTCAGGCCCTCGATAAGACAAGCGGAAATAAGAATCGAGCTTCTAAGTTGTTGCAAATGAACAGAACCACTTTAATTGAAAAAATGAAAAAGAAAGGTCTTTTGATCCTCTAATTATCTGTAAATTAAAACTTTCTACTCACCTATTTATATTTAATAAATATTTATTAAATATTCGTTTTTTTAATCCTAATATTTATTATTTTCATATTAAAACCGAATAGTTGATTACGTATGAAAATTAACTATGAATATTAAATAAGGATGAAATGACTGTAAAAAAAATATTTTTTTATTGTTTTATGACAAATATTCTTGTCATGGTTCAGCCGATTATGGCCGAAAAAAATAAGAGGAAATTGATTTTTACAACTTTAAATGGTTTAACTTTTCCCAAAATAGGGGAGAAAATTATGCAGGAAGCCTATAGAAGACTTGGTAATATAAAAATTAATGTAGTTGAAGAGCCAGCAGCAAGGGCTTTAGTTTCTGCAAATTCTGGTCGTGTGGACGGCGAATTGGCGCGGATCAAAAGTCTAAGTAGTAAATTAAATAATTTAATTAGAATTTCAACTTTAATTATGGAATTTGATATCGTTTGTTTTGTAAAAAGTAGAAGTATTAATATTTATAATATTGATAGTCTGATGTCTTATAGAGTCGGGGTACAGCGTGGGTATGTGCAAGTGGAAAAGATTTCGAAAGACATTCAAGATAGAGAATTAGTCACAAATAATGATAGTTTATTTAAAATGTTGGAGCATGGCCGTCTCGATATTGTCATAACAGATCGAGTAAATGGAGAAATGACGCTTGAGAAATTTGGTTTTAAAGATATTCGTGCCGTAGGGCCTGCTTTAGGAACGCTTCCGCTATTTCATTATTTACATAAAAAAAACATCCACTACGTAAAAAAATTAGAAAGAGTGTTGAAACAAATGAAACGTGAAGGTGTTATAAAAAAAATTACTAAAGAGACGATTGTAAACTTAAAAAATGAAATTCGCGATAAGAGAATGAAGCTTATTTAATTTTTATTATAGGAATAAATGTTTAGAAAAAGAAAAGATAAATCAATAAAATATCAGCTCCTGTTAGGAGTATGGATTATTACGTCTACAGCAACTCTAGCTTTTACAGCAATACAAATATTTCTTGAATATAATAAGGATGTAGAGAAAACAGTCGAGCAGTTCAAAACGATCGAGCTTAATTACATCCCACCACTGGGGCAGGGCATTTGGGAATTCAATAACAAATTTATTGATATACAGCTAGAAAATATAAAAAGGATGTCGAATGTCGAACATGTTCACTTAATATCAGAAGGTCATAAGATTTATTCTTTCGGAAAAAAGCCTAAGGGAGAATCTTTTCGATTTAAGAAATTTGTTTTAAAGAAAAATGGTGTCATGCTGGGAGAATTAGAGCTCTCATTAAATATTGGGAACATCAGAAAAGGTTACTTAAAAAAAATAATAACCATATTGATAGCGCAATCGATTAAGACCTCAATCGTTTGCTTTTTTCTCCTAATGTTTTTCTCCCATATATTTATGAAGCATCTTTATAAAATAATTTCCTATGTTAAAGAGCTAGATTACCTTTCAAAGGATCAATTAGTTTTAGATAGAAAAAGTAGTCTACATGATGAATTTGATGTGCTCGTTGATAAAATTAACAATATGAAATTGGAACTAGGGAAAAAATATAACCTGTTGTTTACAGCGAACTCAGAGCTGGAGAGAATGTTAAACAAATCTGAAGTGGCGAATGTGGCAAAAAGTGAGTTCTTAGCGAATATGAGCCATGAAATTAGAACTCCATTAAATGGTATTATTGGTTTTACCGGCTTGTTAAGCGACCTTAAACTATCGGAAGGAGCTGCGAATAAGGTTGAGCATATAAAAAACTGTAGTGAAAGTTTATTATTGATTCTAAATGATATCTTGGATTACTCAAAAATTGAGGCGGGGAAATTAGAGATCGAATCGATTCCTGTGAATCTTAATAAAACAGTTGAATCTGCTTTGTTTGTTTTTTATAAAGACATAGAAAATAAGAAAATAAAGCTTCAATACAATATTAGTAGTGAGATCCCTGATGGGATCGTAGGCGACCCCTTAAGGATAAGGCAAATCTTCCTGAATCTAGTGGGAAATGCTGTTAAGTTTACCGAAAAGGGTGAGATAAATGTGCAGGTTAGCATAAATAAAAGTCTGGAGAATGGTGTATTTGAAATCCTTTGTAAAATTACAGATACTGGCATTGGTATAGCAAAAGAAGCTCAGAAAAATCTGTTTCAGTCATTTAAGCAAGCTGATTCAACCACTACCAGAAGGTTTGGCGGTACAGGATTGGGACTTAGTATTTGTGGGAAACTAGTTGAGTTAATGGATGGAAAAATATGGTTTGAGAGCCTTGAAGGAAAGGGTAGTGAATTTTGTTTCACTTTCAAAACGAGTGCCGCAATTATAATAAATGATAAGAAAAATTCTTTTACTATTAAAAAGTTTTTAAAGTCAGATTTAAAAATACTTTTGGCGGAAGATAATAAAGTAAACCAAATATTGGTGCAAAAAATATTAGAAAAGCTGGGCTATGATACGATTAAGGTCGTAGAAAATGGCCAGCAGGCCGTTGAAGAATTTCAATCTCAATCTTATGACGTTGTTTTAATGGACGTGCAAATGCCTATTATGGATGGAATAGAGGCCACGAAAATAATAAGAGAAAGGTGGAGGGGGGAGTATTCGCCTACAATAATAGGATTGTCGGCCAACGTCTTCATAGAAGATAAGAATAAAGGTCTCGCCGCAGGGATGGATGACTATCTTGAAAAGCCTTTAAATATTCAAAAATTGTCCCAAAGTCTCAAAAAAATTGAGATGACTAAAAAGAACTCAGCTTAAAATACGGCATAATTTGCAGTTAGGTTAAAGAGCGTGCTATTTAACCTCGCCGATACTGGTGTCTTTTTGTCACTTGTTGGGGGTCTTAAATATGCGTAAATAAAGTAATTCTTTTAATGTCAAAATTTTGTTAGGAAAAATAAACCTATGAGAAAAAATTTCCTTTTAATATTTTCGATTCATAGTATTATTTTATTAGAGAGACGCTATATTCAGGAAGAATTAAGCGTTTAGAAGATTTACTCGAAACAGGAAGTTTCAACCAAATGTTGTTAAGATCCAAAATTTTGACATTTATCTATACATTGACATTAGGATATTCTTTCTTAACTCAAGCTGAAATTCTAAAGCAAGAAAAATTTAAGACTCATTTAAGGTGGAACATTTTTATAACGAAAGACTTAATAAGCATCTCGAAAAAAAAGAATACCATCACGATCAGATCATTGAATACTGAAGTCTTTGATAAGCTTTCACTTGAATTACAAAGTATTGATATACATAAAACATATATTGATAAAATAAATATTATTGATGCCAATAAATCCGCAGATAATATATCTTCTATAAAGATTATTACTAGTAATGATAAAGTAGACTTATTTAACTTTTATCGGAGTCGTGAGAAAAAATATGTTTTAGACTTTTGGATTGATACAGATGATTCTTTGAAACCAGTCGCAAAAATTGTAGGGAATAGTAAAGCTAAGAAAACTCCCGCTGTAAAAAAAATAATTCATAAGGTAGAAAATAAGATCCCATTAAAGAAAAATGTAATTAGGGATAAGTCTTCTACACAAAAAAAAGAGGTTGGGAGTATCCAGGTAACCCAAGATAGAAAATATAGAGATTTTCGTTATGGATCTGCCTTTATATGGGATTATCCTGCCTATTCTCCTAAGCTTGATAAAATTATTGATTTAAAAAACAAAACTCCTGAGCATTTTTATCCTATCAAAAATAGAAAATATAAAAATTCTGATAAAGAAGCGCATATGCAAATATCTATAAATATGTTTAACAAAAGAAAATTTGGATTGATGTATAAATCTATAAAACTTTTTCAAAAAAAATATGGTGAATTAGTAGAAGCAGATCTAAATGAATATTTAAAGGCAAATTCTATACTGAGAAAGAATTTTAAGCTAAAAGATCCTAAACTTACAAAAATGGCATTGAATATTTTAGGGAATATTGGAGATACTACAAATAATTATGAAATGAAAAAAGGAATTCTGAAGTATTTGATTTCTTACTTAGTTGAATCAAAAGAATATATTCGATCATTAAAAAATGCTAAAAAATTGTATGTATTTTCAAGTGAATCTTTCGACATGGAAGAGGCGCGTTACGGAGCTGAGGCTATACTATATAACTTGTCGCAACTGAATCAAATCGGCAAGATTAAAGAACTATTAAAAGATAAAACTTTAAAGACATTATTATCCCCTCAGGTAATGTATGCTTATGAAATTTATACAAATCTCAAAATTGGAAACATCAAACAGGTCATTAAAAGGTTTGAGGATGATCGGACTATTTTAGGTAAACCTATTCACGAAGCAATTTTATTTAATACTGCCGAAGCCTATTTTAGAGCAGGAGAATATGAAAAAGCACTTAAGTTAAATGATGAGCTATTGCAATTTTATTCCTATTTAACCCTGGCATCTAAGGCAAGACTCAGAATAGGTTTATGTTATGAGATACTAGATAGAGATCTTAAGGAAACAGAAAATTTATATTTAAATGCTATCAATAGGAGTCAAGAACCTGCGGTCTCTTTAGAAGCTAAGCTGCGATATGTTGCTTTAGTATCAATTCGTAAAAAAAATCCAAAAAAATCAGAAATAGAATCTCGTATTTTTTTAGAAGGTAAAGAAGTTGAGAGAAATAAAGGCAATAGTAAGTTAATGAAGTTGTTATGGTTGGTTCGATTAAGGACTTTTATTGCTGACAAACAGTTTCACAAAGCTTTGAGCTACCTAAATGTACTACCATTGAACTTAATGTTAGCATCTGAAAGAAGAGTTTTTGAAGCTGACGGTTCAGAAGCAGTCTATGGAAGGATGATCGAGTTCTATAAATTGGCAGATTATTCACAAATTGTAAGAGTTTGGGAAGTCTTTAAAGATAAGTATTTTGATAAGGTTTCAGGTGACCCTGTGTTGAACTACATTGTTGGACGATCATATATTAAGCTTGGGTTATATGATGGCTTTGAAAAACAATATGATCACTATAAAAAAAGCTTTGGTACACCTCCTAAGACTTACCCAAATTGGAATGACCGAATCGTTTTGGTTTCTAGCAAAAGTATCTTGGAGGAATTAGTATTTTTGAAGAATTATACACAAAAGAAATGGAAAACAGCAGAAAATTATCTCAATAAAATAGAAAAAAATAGTCCAAAATATAGAAAATTGTCTTTATACAAAGGGAAATTATCATATCAAGCGGGAAAGTTTAAAAAAGCAATCAGCTATTTCGAAGACTATCTGGCCAATGCACAGGATGGCGAAATTTCTGATCCAAAAGAGGTTGCAGATATGCTTAAAGAATATACAGAATCTTTGTATGAATTAGGTAATCTCGAACGATATAAAAAAGTTGCGGATGCAATATTAAAAGATACTGGAAAATTTGCGCAAGATAATATTTATATGACTAAAGTTAGAGAAAGAATCGCTTATTTAAATTTAGAAATTCTATCGGGAGAAGGTTCATCAGCTGCGTATTTAACTCTTGAAGGAAAAATAACAAACTTTTTAAAAGAATATAAAAATAGCATTTATTACGGAAGAGTGAGTTATTTATTAGGTATTTCTTATTTCAAAAATAAAAGAGATGATGAGGGGAAAAAAATTCTTAATTCATTGATTGTAGACGAGAAAATATCTTCATATATAAAGGAATTGGCAAAGTCGGAGCTATCGCTATTAAAGATTAAAGAAAGAACGCTGTAACAACAATGATATTTCCGCTGGACAGGATGTTCGCCGGTATAAATGACAGGAGGTCAAATGGATAATGTAAACGTCGAGCTTTTCGGAAGAGATCCAAAAATTCAAAAAGCCATTTCCGTGGCAAGGAATGTTTCCGTAACAAAAGCGCCCGTTTTAATCGTCGGAGAAACAGGGGTAGGTAAAAGAACGTTGGCCAAGTTTATACACCAAAACTCTAATCGTGAAGAAAAAGAATTGCAGATCGTAGATTGTTCCTTGGAGTCTAAAGAGGTAGAGAATTTAATTCTAGGTTATCGAGAAGAAGATACCGGAAGGTTTATTAAAGGTATTCTTGAATTAGGAAATGCTGGCAGTGTTATATTTGCTAATATCGACTGTCTAGAAGATGATTTTCAAAAAAGACTACATAAAATATTAACTGAACTTGATGATTATGATATCGATGTAAGAATCATTTCTACAACTACTAAAAATTTATCAAAGTTGGTTGGATCCGGAAGATTTTATCGAGGTTTATACACTTTAGTTTCATCAAATTCTATTACTTTGACTCCGCTAAGAGAAAGGGTCGGAGATCTTGAAATGTTGGCCAGACATTTTCTAAATAAATTTTCTGAGGATGACTCTAACCCCTCTGTCGATGATACTGCCTTAAACAAAATATTATCTCATTATTGGACTTATAATGTTGAAGAATTAAAAACAGTTATTGAGAGTTCAGTTTCAAATAACGAAACGGGCATCTTAAGTGAAGATGATCTTGCTATTGGAGAAAAGAAGGCCGTTAGTTTAATGTCTGATGATGATAACGAAGGTATTAGGTTAATGTCATTAAAAGAAGCCGAGAAATTGTTAATTAAAAAAGCTTTGATACATACTAGTGAAAATAGAACTCAAGCAGCAAAAATACTCGGTGTTTCGATTCGGACTTTAAGAAATAAAATCAACGAATATAGAAATGTCGGTAATGCATATTTCATAAACTTAAGGTAACCATGATAGTAGATGATGCAACAGTTAAGGCCCTGGCAGCTTCTCTCGATTTTAGGCAAATGCGTGCTGAGCTTGTCTCATCTAATATCGCCAACGCTGAAACACCGGATTATAAGGCGAAAAGAATTAATTTTGAGGACGCACTCGCAAGAGCATTGGACATTGATAAACAGCAAAGTTTACATGTGACAGATGGTAGACATTTTAATGTCGGTGGGGGTGGTTTTAATAATCTAGAGCCTGAGATTGTGGAAGATGCTAATGGGATCGTAAGTGAAGATGGAAACTCAGTGGATCGCGACAGAGAAATGTCAATTATGGCGGAGAATAAAATCCTCTATGATGCCTCTGTCCAGCTGCTTAATAAAAAATTGGGTTTATTAAAGTATGCTGTAAGTTCTGATAGGTAATAGGGAGAAACGATGGATTTATTAACCAGTTTAAGGATCAGCGCTTCAGGGCTGGCGGCAAATAGAAAGCGAATGGACGCAATATCGTCCAATATAGCAAATGCGCAGACCACACGGACAGCAGAAGGGGGGCCTTATCGTAAGAAAGAGGTGGTGTTTGGCTCTGAGCCGGCGAGAGATAGTTTTGCGGATATTTTAGAGGGGGAATTAGATGAAAATGCCCAATCGGTTCATGCCACGTCAGTTATCTCTACGGATAAACCACCTATATTGAAATATGAACCAAATCATCCCGATGCAAATGAGCAAGGTTACGTAGCCTATCCAAATATTAATGTGATGGAAGAAATGGCAAATATGATTTCTGCTTCAAGAAGTTATGAAGCGAATATTACGGCAATCAACACTACAAAATCTATGGCCTTAAAGGCTTTAGAAATTGGTAGAAATTAGTAAGGGCATAAATTATGGGTATCGAATCAGTTGGTAGTTTAAATAAAATTTTCCAAGAGTACGACACAAAAAAATGGGTGAAGTCAGCCGATATGGAAGGGATTCATTCTTTTGAACTGAAAGAGGCTCCCAAAATAAATATCGGGAAAGACTCTACACAGTCATTTTCTCAGCTTTTGGCAAGTTCTATGAACGATGTAAATAAGTTGCAGACTGATGCCAATACGGCAATTCAAAAATTAGTGACTGGAAAAACTAAAAATCTTCATGAAACAATGTTAACTGTGGAAAAAGCGGATATTGCTTTTAGGACTATGAATCAGGTCCGTATGAAAGTTATAGACGCTTACAAAGAAGTTATGAGAATGCAGATTTAATTGAGACATATTGAGGAGGCCTTTTGCAAGAGATTATAGAGAAAGTATTTAGAAGTTTCATTGAATTTTTTAATGGTCTTGATACTGCTAAAAAAGTTGCTGCTATAGGTGTTGCAGCTTTTATAGTAACTACTATGATCTCTATTATTACCTGGGCTTCTAAAACTCGTTACGAGACTCTTTATACTGATCTCAATCGAGATGATGCACAAAAAATCTCTATGCTTCTTGAAGAGAATAAAATTTCTTATCAGTCATCTGAAGATGGAAAAACTATTAAAGTTCCAGAGGAACAGGTAAAAAAATGGCGCATTAAAATGGCAACACTTGGTGTTTCATTTTCCGGTACTTTAGGTTATGAAGTTTTTGATAAACAATCATTCGGCACGACTAGTTTCGTACAAAGAGTGAATAAACAAAGGGCATTAGAGGGCGAATTAGTTAAGACTATTAAATATATCAGGGGTATTAAAAGGGCCCGAGTACATTTGAATATTCCAGAATCAAGTCCATTTGTTATCGAAAAAAAATCACCATCCGCTTCAGTAGTTTTAGAACTGGAAAATGGCGTTGTGCTAACACAAGATGAAATTCGTGGGGTCGCTTCATTGGTTTCCTCTTCTCTTGAAGGAATGCGGCCGCAACATGTGGTTATCTTAGATGGTAGAGGTAAAAAATTATCAGATAATATTGGTGATCCAATGACCGCTCATACCGCAAATAGAATGGCACTAGAGCAAAAAATGAATCAAAAATACGAAAAACAAATCTCTGAAATTTTAACTTCTGTTGTTGGAGATGGAAAAGTTATAGCAAAAGTCGCTATAGAGTTAGATTATACTCGCTCAGTTTCAACAGAAACTAGTTTTGATCAAGAATCTTCAGCGGTACTCTCAGAAGTTAATAATGAACAAAACTTAAATGGCAGTCGACCATCTCCACAAGGTATTCCTGGCGCGAGATCAAATACCCCCGGTGTCTTACCACAACCTGGAATTCCAGAGACTAGAAATAATGTAAATAAGAAACTTTCTACAAAAAATTATAATGTGCCTTCCAAAGTAACCAAGTCCAATAAACCTACGGCAGGAATAAAAAAAATTAGTGCCGCAGTTATGATTGATGGGAAGAGGGTTCCCGCTGTTACTGAAACAGGAGTACCCATTTTAGATAAAAACGGTAAACAAGCAATTCAATATGAGAAATGGTCAGAGTCTGATTTGGCAAATTTTTCGGCAATCGTCTCTTCTACTCTTGGCATTGATACGAGAAGAGGTGATATTCTGACTATAAGAAGTATGGAATTCGCGCAAAAAGATTTAGATGCAATAGAAAATTTAATGAGAGAACAAGAAAATCGTAAACTTATTAAAAATATAATTAAATATTTGGCAGTTGGACTTACTATTACATTATTCTTCTTCTTAGTGGTTAGACCTTTTGTTCAATGGGTAACTGATAATACCGTAGAATCGGTAGAAGATTTTTTACCCAAGACACTTGTTGAACTAGAAAAAGTTCAGGCGAATCAAAAACTCCCTGGTCTAGAAGATGCATTGCCACAGATTGAAGAAAAGCTTAATCCAGAGAAAATTGAAGGAAATATGTTGAGAGAAAAAATTGTTTCTTTGGTAGAAAATAATCCTTCTAAAGCAGCACAAGTTTTACACGAAATGATTCATAGCACAGAATCCGATAAACAAATTGCCTAATTAAGGAGAGATTCCATGGCAGCTGATAATACACTTGATCCCGACGTAGAATATGCCCTACTCAATGGACAAGAAAAAGCTGGTTTATTACTTAGTTCTCTCGGAGTGCCAACTACTCAGCTTATTTTTAAGTATATGCGAGACAACGATGTAAAAAGAATGATTAATGCTATGGCCAATGTTAAAGCAGCTCCAATTTGGCTAATTAAAAAAATTCTCGAAGAGTTTTATTCTGCCCTTAATGAAGAGAATGAATTGTTATTCTCAGAAAATAGAGGCCGTGACTTTATCATTAATGCTCTTGGCGAAGACAGGGCCAAGCAATTGCTAGGCCAAATTGTAGATATTGGACATTCAAATACCCTTGAATCTCTGGAATTAGTTGATACCAGGACCCTGGCAAACTTTTTAATTAATGAGCACCCACAAACCATAGCGCTTATAATTGCCCATTTAAAGGCAGAGAAAAAAGTTGATGTACTCAGAAGACTGCCAGAAGGACTTCAGGCAGAGATCGTTTTAAGAGTCGCAAATTTAGATTTTGTATCACCTGAGTTGATCGCGCAATTAGACGATGTCTTGAAAACAGAGCTTTCAACCCTCGGTTCAATCGATACCAACCAACTTGGAGGAATTGAACCGATCGCCGATGTTCTTAACCTTATGGATAAAACATCTGAGAAAAATATTATGTCTAGAGTTGAGGAAAAAGATCCGGAACTCGCTGAGGAAATTAGAAAACTTATGTTTGTTTTTGAAGATTTAATATTTGTAGATGATAAGGGAATTCAATCTTTACTCAAGGAGGTTGATAATTCAAAATTAGTAGTAGCGCTTAAAACAGCACCAGAAGAGATTAAAACTAAATTATTTAAGAATATGTCGAATCGGGCAGCAACGATGTTGAAAGAGGATTTGGATGCTTTGGGCCCGACAAAATTATCAGATGTAGAAAAATCCCAACTTGACATCGTACAGAAGTGTAAAGACCTAGAAGCTCAAGGGAAAGCAATCATTTCTCGTGGTGGGGATGAAGATGCATTGGTATAAACTAATGTGAATTTATTTTTGGAGTTAGAATGATACAGCCAAAAAATAGCCAGGATAATACTAGCATAGTTGATTTTAAGTTTCCTTCGTTTAATGATGAGCCTGCTAATCTAAAAATTAATAATTTCACGTTCGAGGATCTCGAACAAAAAACGAGAAAAAATCCAGCGTCTATTGAAAAAAAACTAAGAATCGAAAGAGATTTTGCAGATAATGCACATTTCGAAATTTCACCTATCGTTAGGCAGCATAGAGGGATAAATAAACTTGAAAACGAAGAGAAAGAGACGCGAATTTCCGAGGAGGTTAGTAGGCGAGTCGCTGAGATAGAGCAAGATGCCTATAACAAAGGTTTTACGGAGGGACAAAAGATAGGGCAGGCAGAAGTTTTTAAAGAAACGCGTGCTGTAACAGAGGAAAAATTAATCTCTTTCACGGAAATGATTAATTTTGTTTTGCAAACTCAAGAAGAAATTATTAATCAACAAAAGTCAGAACTTTATTTGCTTTTAAAAAACCTTACTAAATGGATAATTCTAAGAGAGTTAAAAGATGATGGCGAATATATTGAACGATTATTAGAAAAGCTTATTAGGGAATTAAAGGTTAAGTCTAACCTTTTGATAAAGGTTAATGAAAATGGCTTCAAAGGAATGGAAGATGTCCTACAAACGGTACAGGAAAATCTCGGTGAATTAGAAAATGTCAGAGTCGAGGTAGATTACGATGTTGATGAGTGTGGCTTAATCGTGGAGACGAAAAATGCAATTATTGATGGAACAATGGAACAACAATTTCTAAAGTTAGATGAATTATTTCGCACAGTAGTAGGTAGTGATGGATAATGCTAACCTTTTAAATTTAAAAGAAATTCATCAATTATACGAAACTTCTATTCCTTATCAAAAAATCGGAAAAATTATTTCCAATAAAGGAATGGTCTTTGAAGTCTCTTTATCAAAAGCGGTGTTAGGTGCGAATGTTGAATTTATTACGGAAATAGGTGGTCGCTGTTTGGGTGAGGTGGTCTCTATCGAGGGGGATCGTTGCTTGGCCATGCCCTATGAAGAAATCGCAGGAATAAATAGCGAAACAAAGGTCTACTTAAAAGGTATGACATCAACGATCAAGATATCAAAAGGTATGATAGGTCGAGTTATAGATTTTCAGGGAAATCCCATAGATGGAAAAGGTGCAATTGATGATGATTTTCAAATCCGTAGCATCTTTGGGCATTCATTAAACCCCTTGCAAAGGCCACCAATAAAAGAGCCACTGGATACGGGGATACATGCCATAAATTGTTTTATGACTGCGGGAAAAGGGCAACGACTTGCTATTTTGGCCGGCTCAGGCGTGGGAAAATCTGTCCTTTTGGGAATGATTGCACAAAATACAGACGCTGACATTAACGTCATAGCTCTTATCGGAGAACGGGGCCGTGAGGTTTTAGAATTTATTAATAATGATCTGGGTGAGGAGGGTCTTAAAAAATCAGTTATCATAGTCGCGACATCAGATACTTCTGCTTTGATTAGAATGAAGGCAGCTTATGTTGCTACCACTATTGCCGAATATTTCCGAGATGATAACAAAGATGTTCTTCTTATGATGGATTCGTTAACCCGTTTTGCTATGGCCAATAGAGAAATAAGTTTAGGCGCCGGAGAACCTCCAGGACAAAAAGGTTATACACCCTCAGTATTTGCCAGGTTACCTAAGCTTTTAGAGAGGGCGGGAACTAAAGAGAACTCTGGTTCTATTACAGGAATTTATACCGTACTCGTAGAAGGTGGGGATATGGATGAACCCATATCTGATGCTGTCCGTGCTATTGCTGATGGGCATATAGTTTTATCCCGGGAATTGGCGGCAAGAAATCAATTCCCCGCCATAGATATTTTGAGTTCTCTATCCCGAGTTATGACGAAAGTTGTAAGTCGAGAGCATCGTATAGTGGCTTCTCACTTGAGAGATCTAATGGCCTCTTACAAAGACACAGAAGATCTAATCAATGTTGGAGCTTATGCTCGGGGTAGTAACCCTAAAGTTGATAAGGCCCTTATCATTTATGATCGTTTAATGGACCTTATGAGACAAGAACTAGGTGATAATAATTATTTAAATATTGAATCTCTGTACGATAAACTTGTTGAACTTGCACGAGATGCGGAAAAGGCCATAAACCCCGATATAATTTTTGATCAACAAGAATAAGAATTATTGAATGAAGAGATATAAATTTAAATTAAGTAGTTTATTAAAAGTTCGAGAGTTTAAAGAGAAAAAAATAAAAATTGAACTTGGTGAAATTGTTAAGGCCATGGATGGAATTAGAGATGATATTAAAAAAATAAATGATGATATCGATGATGCCTATAGTTCACAAGAAAAACTGGCAGGAGAGGATGTACCAGCGAGCTTTATTCAGTTTTTACCTTTTTTTTGGGGTGGAAAAAGGGACGATTTAAAAATGAAAGATAACTTACTACACGCTTATCAAAAAAAATACGATGAACTAGTAAAGGAGTTAACCGTCGCAATGGGTGAAGTCAAGGTTATAGAAAAAATTAAAGAGAAGGATCTTGCTGAATATAAGAAAGATTCTATCCGTGAAGAAGTATTGAATAATGAAGAAATGATGATGATGAGACGAAACAATAAAAATAAGGGAATATGATGATGGGAAAATTATTTATATTGTTCACTTGCTTGAGCGTATTTCCATTTAATAGTTTTTCTACGGAAAAACAAGATGAAAAAAAGTATACAAAAAAAGAATTTAAAGATGCTGTTGTAAAAGAAGTTGAACGCCAGTTAACTCGTTTAGGAAAAATTAAAATAGTCGGGTTATCTAAAGAACTCATGAAAAAAGAGGATGATATTAAATTGAATGCTTTAGAAGTGCAAAAAAAAGAAGAACAACTAAAAATAAATATTCTTGAATTCGAAAAAAAAATAAAAGAATTGCAAGAAAAACAGAGCAAATTCATCGGTTGTCTCGATGGCATTGAAAATAAAGTACAAAAACGTGTCAACCATATGGTCAATGTTATTGCCGGGATGAAGCCGCAAACCGCAGCAAATTTATTGTCAGTGCAAGAATCCGAGATTTCTGTAAAAATTTTAGGTTACTTAGAACCAGTTAAAGTATCTAAAATATTCAATTTAATGGATAAGGAAATATCTGCCCGACTACAAAAACAGTATATGAGTATGAAAAAATAGGTATGATGCAGATAGATAATAAACGTCATAGATAAGGAGACAATGCAGGCCGTACCATTAAAAAATATTCACAAGGGCCTTGAAGCTGGAAAATTAGATAAGTTTAATGATCCCAAGTTGGCCGCTTTAAAAAAGTCAGAAGGCAAGCAGGAAAATTTCTTGGAATTGCTGGCGGCCCTCGGAAGTAGTGCCGGGGAGCGACCGGTGGAACTCGCTCAAGAAAAAACTTCGCACCTCGTGCTAGGTGAGTTGAACAATCCAGAGTCTGATTTAGAAACTTCTCACGGGTCAATTTTAAATTTTCCTAAAGAAAAAATAGTTGATGGTATAAGTGGCGAGCATCCGGAAAAGTTAACAGAAACAATTAATCGAAAAAGTTTTTTTATTAATAATCAAGGAATTGATACAGGTCTTCATAAAAATGTGGATCCGGTTGAATTGACCTCTCGGTTCTTAAAAGATGGTTCGCAGGATATTCCCGCTCCTTCTGGTTCAGGGGATACAAAAGAGCAAATTCAATTGCTATCAGATGAGGCTTTAAAAATAGCTCCCTTAAGAAGTAATTTACAAAATGAGGGCGTTCAAAAAAGACAAGCTTTTACTGAATCTTTCGAAGACAGTGACTTCAAAAATATATTTATTGCGCCTGCGCACCTGACAAAAAATAAAAAAAGTGGATTAGAACATCAGTTACTAAATCATGAGGAACTATTACAAAAACAAAATCCATTGGTTGTAGCCGATGATGCAAAAATGGCAAATAGATTGTATGCTCAGTTCGGGCACGATGGGGATAAACTAATAAAAATAAAACATCAAAAAAATAGTGATCTTTTTTCAAAAAAATTACAGACAGAGAATAATTTTGATCTATTGAATTTAACTCAAAGTGAGTATGCAAAACCAGTGATGCAGGCCAGGACAACCACCAAGGTTAATAACGTATTTGATATGCATGACATTAATTCTTCCAAGTCATCAGAAATTATCGATCAAATATCAAGTTACGTTGAGAAGTTTCAATTTCAAAATCGAGACCAATTAAAACTATCTGTTACTCATAATTCACTTGGAAAATTCGAGATCAATATAAATAAATTAAAAAAGAATGAAAATATTGACATAAAAATAGTCACAGATAACATACAAACTCAAAACTTTTTCTCTAAACATGAAGCCCAATTGTTAAAAAACCTTGGCGAAAATGGAGTGAAAATTGGTGGTTTTAAAATTGTTCAAAACTTTGATGGTATAAAGTCTGATAGCGATGGGAATTCTTCCGATTCATTTAAGAATCAGAATTCTCAAAGGCATGATTCTCAACGAGAAGGCAGGCAAGATCAATCTGATCGAGACGCTAGAAGAAGACAGGCTTTATGGGAAACATTTAAAGAAAGGTATGAAGCTTAATGCCAAGTATAGGTAGACCAAATTTAAAAAATAATTTCGCAAATATTAAAATGGCTGAGCAGCGGTCTAAGAAAAGTATCAATGATAAACCTGAGCATGAGTTACTGAACGAAATATCGGGCAACTCTAATGTCAATGGTGGAGTGGAATTTGTTGACAGGAAAAAACATAATACTCTTGGAAAAAATGAGTTTATGAAATTATTATCCCACCAATTGGCCAATCAAGACCCATTAAACCCCGTCGATCAGAAAAAATTTGCTTCCGAGTTAGCACAATTTTCTTCTCTTGAGCAACTCGCAAATATAAACTCTAAACTTAAAAGTATGGATCGTAATGCACCCAGTGAAGGGAAATTTTATGGTGCTAGTTTTTTAGGTAAACAAGTGATGACAGGCGGAACGACTCTTAAATACCCGGGAGAGGGAGGCATTAATGCACCTTTCAACCTACCACAAAATGCGAAAGCTTTAATGGTACGAATTTATGATAAAAGCAACCAAATGGTGGCGCAAATTGACCGTGAAAATTATGCTAGTGGTGTCCAAAGCGTTAGTTGGGATGGAAAAATGCAAGATGGTACCGTCGCTGCAAAGGGGGATTATCATTTTGAAGTTCTAGCGTGGGATAAAAACTATACTCCCTTTAAGGGGGAGACTAAAAATTCAGGTATCGTGACCGCGGTTAACTTTAAAGATGGAGAGACTATTTTTGAAGTGGATGGAAAAAAAACCGTTTTCCTACGTGATGTAGAAAATTTCAGATTAGTGGAGCACAAGTCAAAAGTGGCAGAACAAATTCCCACCAGCGCTGCACAGAAAAAAATGGTGACTAATAATTATGAAAATATAAATCAAATGGGAAATTGAATTTGTGAATGATGGGAAAATTAATAGTTTTTTAATCCCTAATGTTTCGAAATTACCGAAGCAATCTGAAATAGAAAACTCTAAAGTTCTTGGTGCCGATGCACAGGAATTTAAATCTCTTCTAGATGATAAGGTTTTTAATTCACAAGGTTTACCTGATAAGTTACAAACTCCAGAGCAACATATTGTACTCTCTGCTCATGCACAAAAAAGATTACAAGAGAGAAACCTAGAAATGGATGGTGAGGAATTTTTAAAAGTAAAAAATGGTTTTCTAAAATTAAAAAATAAGGGAGGTCAAGATTCCCTTATTATTACTAAGAAAGCAGCCTATATCGTCGATGTTAAAAATAATACAATCGTGACAGCGATTGAAAAGGGAAAAATTGGTGAAAATGTATTTACAAAGATAGATTCAACTATCGTTATTGATTAATTGCTGGATGGCCGGTCCTTTTTGGAGGCCTAGAAAAGATCTCGTATAGATCAGTTCATACCCCAGCTTCATTAGGTCTAGGAGGGACACTATGAGTATTTTAAGATCATTTAACATTGGAGTGGCAGGTCTTTCTGCCGCTGGTTCAGGACTATCCGTTATTGGTGATAATATCGCGAATGCCGGAACAACTGGTTACAAAGCGTCTCGCCCTGAATTTCAAGACGTCTTGGCAACCTCATTAAACGGAGTCTCCGGAGGAGATCAATTTGGTGCGGGAGTTCGTTTGGCGCATATAAAGCCGATTATGACTCAAGGAAATGTTACTAGAACAGAAAGTATAACCGACCTTGCAATCTCAGGAAATGGCTTTTTCCAGGTGGAAGCCCCTTTTGGCAAAGCCTTCTCAAGAGATGGTTCCTTTCACTTTAACAAGGAAGGGGCACTGGTCAACTCTGATGGTTATAAGGTGATGGGTTTTAAAGCCGATGAAAATAATAAAATTACCAGTAAGCTAGAAGAGATAAAAGTAGGTAATACCGCAATCGGCGCCAAAGCTACTAAAAAGGTAAAAATTTCAATGAATATTGATTCCAGAGAGGAAATTAAGGCCTTTGACCCACTCAAGCCAGATGAGACTTCTGCTTACTCAAATACATTGACTGTCTATGACACTGTAGGAACTCCTAGATTAGTCACTATGTATTTTAATAAATCAGCGAATAATAATTGGGAATACCACGCTATGGCGGATGGTGCAGATATTGAAGGTGGCGCACCAGGAGTTTTACAAGAGGCAGGCGCGGGAACTATTCAGTTTGATGATCAGGGGCGTTTGTCTTTGGAGCAGGGAGCGATCACCTTTAATTTTAACAAAGGTGCCAAACCACAAGTTATTGAGTTTGACTTTGGTGAATCAATTACCGAAGGTGGAGATGGCCTACAAGCTTCAACTCAATATGGATCAACTTCTACCACCGCAAGGCATGAGCAAGACGGTTTCTCGGCAGCAACTTTAGCGAGTTTATCCTTTAATGACAATGGGATACTCACTGCTGTTTACGATAATGGAGAGACTAAAGATATTTCCCAAATGGCGATTGCAAAGTTTGAAAACAATGAAGGCCTCTTTAAAATGGGTAAAAATCTTTTTCAAGAGAGCAAGGTTTCGGGGCAAGCTGCAATGGGCAAGCCGGTAACTGGTGGACGCGGTGAAATTATATCAAAATCATTAGAGTTGTCTAATGTTGATATAGCATCTGAGTTTGTTAATTTAATGACCAGTCAAAGAAATTTTCAGGCCAGTGCAAAGACGTTGACTACCGCAGATCAGATGATTCAAGAAGTTTTTAATATTAAAAGATAATATTAATTAATCCCCAGGTGATCCTAATAATGGGTCCTTGGGGATTATCCCCTGTATGGGCATTAGAATTGCATTGTACTGACTTGTCGTAAGACTTTTTGTTGTGAATCCATCCCACCGATAATGTAAAAAGAGTTATTATCAATTAGAAGATTGCGATGATCCATTGTGGGGGATGGGTGTTTTCCTAAAGTGGCCCAAGAAGAGTCGTTCAAGGAATAATAGAAGACTTGCGCTTCTGCAGTGGAAGGCTTCCCATCGTAACCAATCCCGTCGATGTTATAGGGATTGGTTGTCCCACCAGAAAAAACTATTGCGTTGAGAGCGTGAGATGCACCCGCCGCCATTCTATATCTAGGTTTACCAGGATGAGGAGGAATTTTCTTCCAATCAATATGCCCAATATTCTTTTTGTCGAGCTTGCCAATAAAACATTTATTCGTATTTTTAGTCCATACAAAATTAGTGACACCATCACAGTAAACTATAATATTCCCTAAAATACTTCCACTATGACCAAAAACTGCGGGGCCGGTTATGGGAGAACCTTTTATCCATATATTCTCTTTGGTATCGTAGAATTGCACAAGTTTGAGGTTTTTCGTTTGAGACCAGCCACTAATGATAAGAATATAACGGTTTTTCCAAACGCCACTGACAGCGTCATCAGTGGGAATTGGCATTGGACTCCCTACCTCCCAAACCTTTTTTTTTGTATCATAAATATCTACGTTCTTAACTGAGACTTCCCCTTTATCATAGAGGGCATACCCACCAATAAGATAAATCTTATCGCCAACCGCTTGTGCCGTAGCAGCTAAACGGCCACCATATTTTCCTGCTGGTACATCGGGCAAGCGAGTCCATACTCTCTCTTCGAGGTGGTAGGTAAATGCGTGCAGAGGCAACGGTCCTACTTTTGCAGCATTTAAGCCTAAAAATGAATAAAGTCTACCATTCACTGCTGTTACAGCATTATTACTCATAGGCTCAGGTAGATCGGGCAAAAGCGACCATTCGCCACTATAAATTGCCAGTGGGATAAAATAAATTAAAACGAATTTTAAATATTTCAAAATTCCCTCAAGGTCATGATTTTTATGTTTACAAATAATAGTATTTCTATATTTTTTTTTATGTTTTCGTCAAAAATATTTTTAATAAAACTCTAAAGATGAGGGAAGCTAAGTTTTCTGGCTTTAGCAAGAAAGTGTCTTAAAAAGTCATGTCGGCAGTCCTATGGGAATTCCAAAAGTTCCTGGTGGTCTGAATTGCTTTATAATTGTCAAAATCTTTGCAGGTATAAAGAATGATTGAAAAGAATTTTTTATTTCTCCAAATATAGACAGAAACACCTGAATCAATCAGGGGTAAAAAGGCATCAAATCCTTGGTTTTCTTCTTTTCCTAGGCCTTCAGGAGAAAAGATTATGGGATCACCATAGGCAACGAACTTCATTAGGCAAGGAACTTCATTTCTTTGCACAAAAATTTAAAATAAGAGTCAACTCGACCTCGATCTACATCCCCTGCAAAAAATCCTTCAATTAATAATCTTTGTCTCTTAATGTCAGGCGCCAAGTTTTCCATTTGATTCTCCAAAACTTAATATTTATTTGGCTGAAAACGCTCTCATTAACTGCTAAAATTGTCTAGACCTTGAATGCCTAAAAGATAGTGATGTTGATTATGGTATTGACTTTGAAGTAGAAGAAGTTGATGCCGATATTGCTGTAAACCTTAAATTTCAAAGCGGGGTAGCATTTGGCATAATAAGTGCTCTTATTTTACTAGATGACTTTGTATTGATTAAATAATGTGCTTTTATCCAAGAGCAGTTATAAAATTTGGCCCTTCAAAATAATCTGTGGGTAATATGGGCATAATTTTGTTCAAAATCAAAGTTTCTTTAAATTTAAAAAACCAGTTGCCTCCAGCGGCACCTCATGCGCCGGTGGGCTTGCTACTAAAAAATATGCAAACAGCGTATCTTTTACCCGCTATACTTGCTGTGCATTTTTTTTGCAGCTGTTTTTCTTTATACGGAAAAACGACAAATTAGGGTTGAGCAAGGGATCTTGTTTATTTATTTTTTTATTTAAAGTGCATCTTGATATCAAATGTAGAGTAATTATTTTACCACAAACATCACTCACAAAGGACCAAGATGCTTCTTAAGACTATTTTAAATTCTTTAGAAAAGCACCCTCTTTTTTTCTATGGAACTACCAAAATAACCGAAACGGATAAAGGTAAAGCAATTGAATTCAATATTGCGGCAAGAAAAGGTAGTCGAGGGATTTGCTCATTTTGTCATAAAAAAGCTCCAGGTTATGACACCCAACCAGTGAGAAAATTTTCCTATATACCCATCTGGGGTTTTCTGGTTTAATTTCTGTATGCTCCTCGTCGAATTGATTGCTCAACTTGTGGGGTTAAAATCGAAGAAATACCATGGGCCAATGGTAAATCTAACCAAACCAAAACCTATGCTTGGTTTCTCGCAGACTGGGTCAAGGTTCTTAATTGGAAAGAGGTAGGAGTTCACTTTAAAGCGTCATGGTATCACGTTTTTACAGCTGTAAAAATGGCCGTAGATTGGGGCTGAAAAAGAATGGATATGGATATGGATAATATTACTGCCATTGGAATTGACGAGGTAAAATGGAAAAAAGGAACTTTTGTCACACTGGTTTACCAGATCGATATTAATTGCAAAAGACTTCTATGGGTTTCAAAACACCGAAAAAAATATTCATTAAGAACTTTTTTCAACTGAATAAATTCATCAAAACTTTTAGAAACCTATGCTCACATTTAAATTTAAAACTTGTTTGCCTCCGGCGGCTCCTCATATGCCGGAGAGCTGGCCACTTAAGAAAATGCAAATGGCCAAGATTTTAATCGAAAAATGTGCTATGCATTTTCTTAAGCGGCCCTTTATTCTTTCAGTTAAGTAGGGTGTTTGGTAAAAAATAGAAAAGTCTTATAAAGTTAATAAATATGCTCTGAATGTCTTAGATCGTTACCATGTTGTTGCTAAGATGAATAAGGCCATTGATGAAGTTAGGGCACAGGAAACAAAAAAAATCCAAAAAAGAAGCTCCCAAGGGGACTGAAGTTATTTTGACTAATTCAAGGTGGTGTCTTTTAAAAAACAAATCGAACTTAACGGCTACACAAAACATCAAGTTAAAGGATCTCTTAAAGGTTAATCTACAGAGAATTAGAGCGTACCTTTTGAAGGAGGAGTTTCATCATTTTTGGGAATATCAAACAACAACCTGGGCGAGGAAATTTTAAAAGGCATGGTGTGTGAAAACGATGAGATCAAAAATTGCGCCGATGAAAAAAATTGCCAAGATGCTAAGACGCCACGAAGACTTGATAATGAACTGGTTTGAAGTAAGAGGAGAGATATCACTCGGAGCAGTCGAGGGCCTAAATAATAGATTGAAAGCGAGTGTGAGAAACTCTTATGGATTTAGAACCTTTTATGCCCTTCAAATTGCACTATACCATAGGCTTGGGAAGTTGCCTGGACCAGAAAGAACCCACAGGTTTTTTTAGAGAAGCGAAAATTTTTAGAATAAAATTTTCGTGAGCAAAGTCGCAATTGAATTCGGCAGAACTAATCGTTATATTTACAAATGAAGTGCGAATAAACCTA
>Ga0316206_1001108_pt1 | contig 26640 bp, 17 predicted proteins | sample 6monthpyrite_MG_FD_204942 | JGI IMG/M metagenome (GOLD analysis project Ga0316206, IMG submission 204942) | Microbial mat bacterial communities from mineral coupon in-situ incubated in ocean water Damariscotta River, Maine, United States -... | ecosystem: Environmental > Aquatic > Marine >... | reverse complement strand
AGTAAAGTGCTGGTTGGCCGGTTACCGGGGAAAATTTTATAGGGCAACAATTTTTTTATTTCTTCTTCATTAAAGCCACTCGATTTTAATTCTGAATATGCTTCCTCATTTGATTTACCTTTCATTAAGGCTTCAGTTTGAGCAAACACATTTGACATTAGTGCCCGATGATGACGGGCAATACAACGGAAACTGGAAACAGGTGCAAGGATATCAGCAGGAACTAACTTCGTGCCCTGATGCAATAATTGAAAGAATGCATGCTGACCAGCTATACCAATTTCACCGAAAATTACCGGTCCGGTCGTATAGTCAACATCGTTTCCATCACGATCAACATATTTACCATTACTTTCCATATCTGCCTGTTGTAAGTAAGCAGGAAACTGATGAAGATGCTGGTCATAGGGTAAAACAGCCATTGATTGCGCATCAAAAAAGTTATTATACCAAACACCCAGTAAAGCCATCATAACCGGAATATTTCCTTCAAGTGGCGTATAACGAAAATGTTGATCAGCCTCATAAGCACCTTCAAGAAGTTCATCAAATTGCTCTGAACCGATTGCGATGACTATAGAAAGTCCTATAGCAGACCAAAGCGAATAACGCCCCCCTACCCAGTCCCACATTTTAAAGATGTTATTTTCATTAATTCCAAATTTCTTGGCCAGAACGACGTTTGAGGTAACAGCAGAAAAATGACGATTAATAAACTCCTCACTTCCAAGTTTATTGATATACCACTGTCGCGCGGTTTCAGCATTGACCATCGTATCCTGCGTAGTAAACGTTTTTGATGCGACAATGAAAAAAGTTGTCTCTGGATTTAGATATTCCAGAGTGTCATTAATGTGGTTTTCATCAATATTAGATACAAAATGGATATTAATATCATGTAATGAATGTGATTTTAATGCCTCCGTCACCATCAGAGGCCCCAGATGAGAACCGCCAATACCAATGTTCACCACATCAGTAATAGCTTGATTCTTAGCACCACGCCATTGTCTGGTTCTTATACTTTCTGCTAACTGCTTTACTTTTTCTTGTTCTTCTTTTATTTCCCGCTGTATATCGACACCATCCAGAATAATAGATTCATCTCCATTACCTCTTAATGCTGTATGTAATACTGCCCGATCTTCAGTGTGATTGATTTTTTCACCAGAAAATATTTTTTCAATCCATTCAGGAACCTCGGCTTCTTTAGCCAGTTGATAAAGCAAGTCAACTGTTTCATCATTTATCCGGTTTTTTGAAAAATCGTAAAGAATATCATTTAATTGTAGCGAGTATTTTTCAAACCGTTTTTTATCATTTTCAAACATATCACGCATGTGAATGTCTTTTATTTGATTAAAATGATCTGCAAGTGCCATCCAAGACTTTGATTTTGTCAGGTGAGACATTTTATATTCATTCCTTTGTTGTATTAGTAGTAAATAACACCAATAAAACTCATCTAAATTGTAAGATACAGTTTCAGAAAATTTTAATGATCTGGAATCGTTAATCTTCTCACTAACTGATACGCTGTTGGTCTGTTAACCAGTAAAAATGATAAGGTGGTATAACAAGTTGTCTGTTAAACAGACTTGGAGTATCGCCTGAAACAAGGTCTTTAATATGTCCATAGGATAAAACAGATTTAATATTGGGATCCTCAAGATCGAGATATTGTGGTCGTGCGTCAAAATTAACGACAACCAGCACCCCGCCTGATATTTGTAATAAATTAAAACGTGAAAATACAAATAAGTGTGGATTTTCTACCTGTATCAGCTCCCGATTATTGAAATCTGCAAAAGCAGGAATTTCTTTACGTACAGAAATCATTAATTTTGAGGCATTAAATATTTTTTGTTCTATCGTACCCGATTGATGCCGAAGTTCAGCCTTGTCCCAGTCAAAATTCGGGCGATGTGTCCAGCGTGTATCATGTGCTTTATTCTCATCATCAAGGAAACTACAGTCATTTAACTGGCCAAGTTCATCACCATAATAAAGTAAAGGGATTCCACCAAATGATAAAATAATACTGTGTAATAAAATAATATGTTGAACGGCATTATCTATACGTTGCGGATCCCCTGACCCAAGTGCCGCCTCTAATCCAACTAAAGACGCCAGTGAACCGGAAATTCTTGCATCACCTGTTTTTAAGTTTTGCCCGAACGGAAAACCTCTCGCATCTGAATCACTAAAATCACCGGTATAATAGTCAATGAGAAATTTACGATGCTCAACCGGATCGTAGCCAACGGCACGAATATCTGAATCATCAAATCCTAAACCAATATCATCATGACAACGGATATAATTTAACCAGGTTGCTCGCTCAAGTTTATCAGGGAGACTCTTGATACCCTGGTACAATAATTTTGAATTCTTAGTCGCGACAGCATCCCACAGTAGCGCCATTAATGTTGCGTTATATGCAATTTCGCATTCTTTTGCATTAATAGCATCTTCACCAAAATATTTTGTGATTTCTACAGGAGCGACAATGGCCTCTGCTATAAAGAGTACGCCCGGCGTAGTCACCTGGATACAGTCTTTTAATAATTGAAGAATTAAATGCGCTTCGCGTTCATTTTGACAGGTACTGCCCACTTTTTTCCATAAAAACGCGACGGCGTCAAGGCGTATAATATCTGCTCCCTGATTAGACCAATAAAGAATAATATCCAACATTTCTATAAGTACCGCAGGATTACTATAATTAAGATCCCATTGATAATCATTAAATACCGTCATTACCCATTTTTGCATTTCTTCGTTCCAGGTAAAGTTACCTGGTGCAGTTTCTGGAAAAATTTCAGGCATGCTCTCTTCAAACATATCCGGCACTTCTCTGCTATCGAATAAATAATAGTAATCCTGATATTTCTTCTCACCTTTACGGGCGCGTTGTGCCCATTCATGTTCATCTGATGTATGATTAACAACGACATCTAAGGTTAATAATATGTCACGTTTTTGAAGTGATTCGCTCAATTCATGCAAATCTTCATTAGAACCAATGCGTGAATCGACTTTACGAAAATCACTAACGGCATAACCACCATCACTTTTTCCATCAGGACATTGTAAAATTGGCATTATATGAATCATATTAATACCAAGTTCCTGAAAATAACTTAACTTCTCATTTAGCCCTTGAAGATTATTGGCAAAACCATCCGTATAAAGTGCCATTCCTACCCATTTTTGATTTAAAAACCAGTTGTGCTCTTTTTCACGTTCAATATCTTTATTTTTTAAATGTTCTGAGCGATCAATATATTGACGAGCCATCGTCTCAACCAAACGTAATGCTTGTTCTTCAAAATCTTTACGTTTTCCATATAAAATATGAAATAACGTATATATTGCATAAAAATTTGCCCCCAACCGGGTATAAAAATGCCTTAGTTCCTGTTGTTTAATATCAGGATTTAGTTTAATAAGGATCTCATTAAGTAATGAATGTGAGACTTGTTCATACATAATTTACAACTCCCACTCTTTTGTAAAATATTCATAAAATTCTATATTTTGTGTTATCGCACCACGCAAACCAACCACATGACTGGCAAATTGTTGCGCACGATAAATTGTTTTTTCAATTTCCCATGACTTATGCAAACCCAATAACAGAACACTGGTAAAAGCATCTCCTGCGCCAACGGTATCAATAACACTGATATTATTTTCAGGTGATACTTGAAAGGTATGATTTGCTGTCATAGCGAAAGCGCCTGAACTGCCCTGCGTCACTACAATGTATTCAAGTTCTAAACGTTCTTTTAAATGCCGAGCTTTATTTTTTATATCTTCATACTCAGATACAATGAAATTAAGTTCATCTTCATTTATTTTCAACCATTTTGAATGTTGCATAAAACCATCTAAATTCGAAATATCCCACCAGGGTAAACGAATATTAATATCAATAAAGGTTAACGGCGTAATTGTTTTTTTTATAACATTAAGACAGTGTGCTGATGCTGACGTTCTTAAAGCAAGAGAACCATGATAAAGAATACTATCTTTGTTTAATTCTGGCAGAGACTGACTATTTATAAAGTCCCAGGCACAATTTTCTAAAATATCATAAAACGGTTCACCATTTTGAAAACTAACATTAACCTGGCCTGTTGCACGCTCTGGATCAATTTGAATACCTTCCGTTTTCATTCCCCAGTCACGCATAGCTTTAACAACATTACTCCCGGCAGAATCATCACCTATTCTCGAAATGAGTAATGGTTCTAACCCAAAAGCCTGGCAATGCCAGGCAACATTAAAGGGAGCACCACCAAGCACGCTCTGCCCTTCAGGAAAACAGTCATATAAAACTTCACCAAATACAATAGGAAAAGATAATTTATTCATTACTTATTCCTCTTTCAGTCAACTTTATGTATTGACTGTAATCCGGCATATAATGAACGACACCTTCAAGAATACCTGCGCTGTAATTACCATTCATGCCAAAAAAATCACCTTTGGCAAGATAAAAACTATTCAACTGATTACTTTCTTTAGCATGCTTCATTGCTGAGTGAATAATGTCTTCCTCTGCATTAGCAACCAGAATTGAATTTATCGAGCTATTTATAACAGCAATATCATTTCCGCTATCACCGGCATATATCGTATCAGCAAGATCAAAATAAAATCGATTCATAATAAACTCAATGGCGTGTTGTTTATTAGCGCTTGCAGGTAAAATATCCAGAAGCCCAAGATCAGTATTGATATCAACACTCCAAATAAGGTTTACCTTAATGCCTTTACTTTTCAGACAAGAATGTATTTTATCTAATAAAATCATATGTTCCACCTGCAAAGGAACATAATAACTTAGTTTATACTTATTTTGCTTACTGTATTCCTGAATACGCAGTTCACTAAAACGATGCAAAATATCCTGCAATTCCTCATTATTTTTACCATTCCAATCGCCGGATATTTCAGAATCCCAATCATCCATATGAACCCAGTTGTTATTAGTAATTTGATAAATTGTTGACCCCACATCTGCTATAACAAAATTTGGCGTTGGTAAGTTATATTTTTTGATCGCCTCTTGAATAAGAAGTTTATCTCTTCCGGACACATAAACCAGGGTTACATCACTATGCAGGGTAAAGTTATTAAATATCTCACGCGCTGATTTTGACTCTGGATGTGGACCATTAGGTATTAAAGTCCGGTCCAGATCCGTGCATAATAATAACTTCTTCATAGTTCAGGAACTTTACAGCTTTTAAAAAAATCATAATATTCAATCGCATCTAATATACCAGCAGCATAAGGTTTTTTAGTATAGTAGACCCGATCAAGATCGAGCAAATTTGATAATTCTTCGTTATGTCTGTTGGCAACAAGCACAGCGAGTGTATTACCACGAATCATATCTTCATCAGCTCCCGAACCGCCTGCAACAAGTATGTGCTCCAGAGGTATATCCCATTGTTCAGCATACCAGCGTAATGCAAGCCCTTTTGAAGCTCTCACGGGTACAATATCGAGAAACTGGCCAAACGAAAATACAACATTTACAGATTGCTCATGCTGCAATAAAAACTGATTTATTTCATCAATATCCGGAGCAATATTAGAATCATAATAATAACTAATTTTATAACGACTTTGTTCAATTTTAGCTTGTAGTTTTAGCCCAGGGATGTTCTGTAAAACAGTTCTTACTTTATTTGGGCTCCACAAATAATCAATGTGATTATCCCATGCAGTGTCACGCGTAAAATATTGGCCATAATATATTTCTGTCCCAAGGCTTGTCACCAGCGTATCCGGTATAGGCAATTTATGTTGTTTTATTAATTTTAAAGCGGAATCTAATCTGCGGCCTGTCGCTATACCAAAGCTACTACAACGCGCATTATTTTTTAAAGTTTTTGTAAACTCGGGTATAAGCGAAGGATCTCCAAGTAAACTTTGATCTAAATCTGAAAAAATCGCCCTGTTTCGATAAAGACGTGAGCGTCGTTGCAGTTCCATACGAATAACAGGTTCTGTCTTATCAACAATAGGCTTGATGACTTTTAAGTAACTATCAGCGTGACTGTGCCATGTATAGAATTTCTTCACACCGGCCATACCATTTAATGACAGTGTTTTCCATTTCTTTTTATCTTTAACAACTTCCAACAGGGTAGCGGCTATATTTTTTTGATCCAGCGGGTCAATCAAATAACCATTCTTACAATTATTAATAATATCGATAGGACCACCATCTTCAGTTGCAACAATAGGTAAACTACAAGCCGCTGCTTCAATCAGCGTTAAACCGAAGGGTTCTGTTAATGCGGGATTAACGAATATTCCCCCAGACAGTGCTGCCAGACGATAAATAACAGATACATCTGTTGCTAAATGATGCTTTGGATATGAAACTTTTCCGTATAAATCATATAAATCGATAGTGATCAATATTTCAGTAAGCACTTCTTCAGCACCACTATCCATATCACGTATATCATTACGATTTCCAGCAATAATTACCAGATTAGCATAACGTTGTAATTCTTCTGATTCTCCATATGTTTCAATTAAGGCAACAATGTTTTTTCTTTGATCCGGCCTTGAAAGAGCAAGAATCATCGGTTTATCTGGCTCAGATAAAAACTTATTTATTTCCTTTGCAATATCAGTTTGATGTTCATTTCCGGTTGGGGGAAAAAATTGAGACAAGTCGGTTCCGGGAGGAACCACACGCATTTGCTCTGGCTGATAATAGTCGTACAAACCATATTGTTCTTCAATTTCCTGGTTTGTACTTGTAATTACTCTGTCAGCAATGCCTAACGTTGTTTCTTCAGCATTAATGCGCAACGACATATTATATCGATTTTCAATATCATCTTTCTTTACACCACTGGCAAGAAGGCGTTTACGTTTACTTCTTCCTAATGAATGTCCGGTATGTATTAATGGTGTGCTCAATTGATGTGCTAATCGAGTACCTACATAACCAGCATCGGCATAATGCGTGTGTATCACATGAGGATTTAAGTTTTTGTTGTTAATATAATTCAGTACATTATCCGAAAATATATCGAGATGATCCCATAATTGTTCTTTTGGCAAATAGATCTGTTCAGCACAATCTATCCTGATAATTTCTACATTTTCGCTCAACGACTCAACATAATGCGAATAATCTTGACTGACATTCTTATCAACTATCCTGCGTGTCAAAAGATCGACTTTTGCTACATCGGGATGTTCACCAAGGGCACGCGCAAGCTCAACAACATATTTTGTCTGGCCACCGGTGTCTGCATCCCGCCCTAACTCAAGATCGTGACCGCGAATTAAACCATGGACACTAATGAGCAAGATATGAAAATTTCTCTTCTCAGATTTCATATTTTTAAAATCAAATGTTAAGTTTGTTGTTCCTCTTTAAATCATTATATGAATCTATTTTAAAATTAATAGAATACTTTATACAATAATATCAAACATTATTAAACAACAACAATTTACAATTTCCAAATGTCATCATTGTATTCTTGCATTGTTCTATCAGTAGAGAAAAACCCGCTACATGCTGTATTCATTATGCTCATCCTTACCCAAATATCTTTGTCTTGATATGTTTGAGACACTTTTTTCTGTGCATCAACGTAACTTCTGAAATCAGCTAATGTTAACCATGGATCGTACGGATTAATTAATGACTCAATAATTTCATCAAATATGCCGTATTCAAATGAATTAAAGTGACCACATTTCAATAAATGCATTACTTCTTTTAAGTCTTTATCATTTTCAATAATCTTTTCTGGCTGGTAATGTTGTTTTTGTATTTCAACTTCATCGGCTTTTAAACCAAATAAAAAGAAATTTTCTTCGCCAACGGCATCCAATATTTCAATATTCGCGCCGTCATATGTACCAATTGTCACTGCACCATTCATCATGAACTTCATATTCCCGGTACCAGATGCTTCTTTTCCCGCCGTTGAAATTTGTTCTGACAAATCAGTTGCCGGACAAATTATTTGCATTTTAGAAACCCCATAATTAGGGATAAAGGCTAACTTCAATTTATCACCTACATCTGAGTCATTATTAATAACATTTGCGATATTATTCGTCAGCTTAATAATTAATTTCGCAAGACGGTAACCTGGAGCAGCTTTACCCCCTATAAGAACGCAACGGTTGGTCCAATTATCAATATCGCCCTGTTTAATACGATTATAAAGGTGAATAACATGCAAAATATTCAACAACTGTCTTTTGTACTCATGAATTCTCTTAACCTGAACATCAAATAAAGAATGTATATTAAAATCAACGTCACACTGTTCTTTAACTAACTTCGCCAGCACTTTTTTATTTTCAAGTTTGACATCCAGCCATTTATGCGTAAAAGCGGTATCAGTTATATAATTTTTTATGTCATTAATTTTTTCTAATTCTCTTATCCATTCCCGCCCTATTTTAGTTGAAATAAGGTCAGACAATTGTGGGTTCGAATATGCCATCCAACGACGAGGTGTGACACCATTCGTTTTATTATTAAATTTTTCCGGCCATAACTCATAAAAGTTTTTAAATAAACCTTTCGTTAATAATTCTGAATGCAATGCAGCAACACCATTAACTGAAAAACTTCCAACAATAGCAAGATATGCCATTCGTACATACTTGATATCACCTTCCTCAATAATCGACATACTAATTTGTTTTTCAGTATCGCCTGGCCACTTTCTTGAAACTTGTTTAAGGAACTGAGCATTTATTTCATAAATAATTTGTAATAATCGTGGTAATAAACTTTCAAATAAAGATACAGACCATTTTTCTAAGGCCTCAGGAAGCAATGTGTGGTTGGTATACGCCATGGTTTGGCTGGTTATTTCCCATGCCTTATCCCAGTCCATATAGTGTTCATCTATAAGGATTCTCATTAACTCGGCAACAGCAATTGTGGGATGAGTATCATTCATTTGGAAAACGTTTTGTTTTGCAAACTGTTCGAAGTCATTATTTTCATTTATTGACCACATTCTAACTACATCCTGCAAGCTCGCTGAAGCAAGAAAGTATTGTTGTTTTAAGCGTAGCTCTTTGCCATTTTCACTGCTGTCATTTGGATAAAGCACCATACTAATGTGCTCTGCATTGTTCTTTGCTTCAACCGCTTCAGAATAACTTCCCGCATTAAACTCATCCAAATTAAAAATATTCGTTGCACTTGCACTCCATAAACGAAGAGTATTGACAGTATTATTTTGATAACCTGAAATAGGTACATCATAAGGTATTGCCAAAACATCTGAAGTATCCAGCCATACAGCATGTGGTTTACGATTATGATTACTGACTATTTCAACGCGACCACCAAATTTGATCACCTGCTTAAATTCAGGACGTTCAAGTTCCCAGGGATTATCATCTCTTAACCAGTGATCAGGTTCTTCAACTTGATAGCCATTATTAATCATTTGACGAAACATGCCATATTCATAGCGTATACCATAACCAATGACAGGGAGCGATAATGTTGCACAGCTATCCATAAAGCATGCTGCCAGACGTCCTAAACCGCCATTGCCAAGGCCTGCATCATGCTCTTCAGAAATAATCTCTTCTAACTCTAATGCAAATTTTGCCATTGCTTCTTTTGATTCGTTTTTAATATCAAGATTCAGTAGGTGATTACCCAAAGAACGCCCAATTAAAAACTCAAGTGACATGTAGTACGCTTTTCTAACCCCTTTTTCTTCATATTTCTTCCATGTGTTACGCCAATCAGCCATAATATGATCGCGCACTGTAAGAGAAAAAGCTTCAAATAAATAGTAAGGTACACAACCAATAAACCGTCCTAAATGATGTGTTAAATAGCGTTCAAAATCGACAGCTAATGATTCGCTGTCAGTTGCTAACTTATCCATTTTTATTAATTCATTTGTTCGCAGTGTTTTTTTATTCGACATTGCACTACCTCTGATATACCGTCATATATTTTTTTAACTTTTCAATTCTTTCCGGATTTAGTTGTTGCCAATCAAATCTCCAGTTCCAGTTATTGACTACAGTACCCGGCGTATTCATTCTTGCTGATGAATCAAGCATAAGAATATCCTGAAACGGCAAAACACATAAAAAAGAAACAGATGACATTGCCATTCTGATTAGTGACCATACCTGTTCTTCTTGATTATTTGATTTACATGAAGAATATTCTTTTAAGTAATCACTGTTATAATTTATACTATTCTGTACCCAGCCCAGAGTCGTATCATTATCATGCGTTCCGGTATAAATAACATCACCTGACTCATGATTATGCGGTAAATGCGGATTACGCGTATTCCCGTCAAATGCAAACTGCAGTACTTTCATTCCTGGCAAATTAAACGCTTTTTTTAAATCAACGACTTCATCAGTAATCACCCCTAAATCCTCAGCAACCAGCGGTAAATATGTAAAAGACTTAAAAAGTTTAGCCAACATTGCCTTGCCCGGTACCTCTACCCAATTTCCATTAATTGCCGTTTCATCTGCCTGAGGAATCTGCCAGCATGCATGTAAACCACGAAAATGATCTATACGCACGATATCAAAAAGCTCAAGTTGAGCTTTAATTCTTTTTTCCCACCATTTAAATCCGTTTTGTTTCATATAATCCCAGTCAAAAAGAGGATTACCCCACCGTTGACCTTTTTCAGAAAATGCATCCGGTGGCACACCCGAAACAAACGGCATATTCCCATCCAGATCCATCAAAAAATTTTTTCGTTCGACCCATACATCTGCACTATCGCGTGCAACAAAAATAGGAATGTCACCAAACAACTCGACTTCATGACTTTTTGCATATTCTCTGATTTCCTGCCATTGAGTGAAAAACACAAATTGTTCAAATTTAATTTGACTCACTTCATCAGTAAGTTCGTCACGCATATTTTTAATTTTAATTTTGTCACGATGCCTGACTTCTTCAGGCCATTCATACCAGGGTAAATTATTGTATTTAGCTTTTAACGCAATAAACAAGGCATAATCATCCAGCCATGCTTCATGTTTTTTATTAAACTCATGAATAGCAGATAACCAATTTTTATTTATTGATTTATAAAAATTAATTGCAGCCTGTTTTAAACATTCTGTTCGATAGCTACCAGATTCAATACTGATATCGATATTCTTTCTAATCAACCAACCTCTATCTTCCAGCCATTCTAAACTGATTAGTAATGGGTTACCCGCATATGATGATAAACACTGATAGGGTGACTTGTCGTCATGTGTTGGCCCTAATGGCAACATTTGCCAGACTTTAAAATTATTGGTACTAAGAAACTCAATAAACCGGTATGCCTGATGACCTATATCACCGCTCAGCAATGGCCCCGGAAGAGATGTAGGATGAAGCAATATACCCGCTCGTCTTTCCCTGCTAACTGTCTTACTGCTTCCTTCATCTATCATTATTATTTACTTTGACCAGGTAACATGGTCCCTCCCACAGCGGGGTTGCCCGCACCAAAGGAAAATGCTTGTGATAAATAATCAGGTGGCTCAACTTTAAGTAATTGATAGAGGTTACTTAAATGCAAACGAAACTGTTCATCAAATGCTGCGACGGATTCCGCAGAATTATGTTCTCCAAACCACCAAAACCAATCTGAACTTTCACATGTTGCTAACTGCATTTCTGCATCATTCGCTTCTTCTGGAGATAATTCTTCCTGAGCAATAACTTTGTCATAAGTATTTTTTGCTTCTACCAGCATATCCCAGGCGCGGTTTTTATCTTTCTCACCTATCCAGGTAGAAAAGGTTCCAAAGACCCAACTACCTGAAACAATATCCTGTAATTGTTGTCTGGACTTATGAGATGTTAAATATTCGCTATATGTGGTTAACTTTACAGATGGATGCCTGGCAAGCTGTTCATATAGTGTGCTGATAAAGTAATAGCCATTTTGTGGGTAATATTCCCAGGCATTTTCACCATCGAGAATAATTGAAACGATAGCATTGTCTTTCGTTACACAACTTCCAGCTATTTTTTCTACATGATTAATTAAATTAGCAACTGCATCATCGGCATGCCAGTCTGAATATTTAAAACCAATTAAATCTGATAAGCCATCATCTCTAAAAAAACAGGTTGCTCTTGTATCTCTGAATTGATATCCCTCATGGATACACTTGTCAGGCTTAATGCCTGATTTTCCCATTGAGTTTCGCAACACAGTTTCACCACTCGCCAGCCAATCAAGACCAAAATCTGAAATAAGCTCAATTGTTTTATTACAAATACTTCCTTCTGCTGGCCAACATCCCTTAGGTTCAAAACCAAAATACCTTTTAAAAACTTCGATACCTTTTTTTATATGCCAACGAGATCTTTCCAACCCCCCGGGATAGTTATCTGCCAGAGGTAATTCAGCATCGGGCATAGCCTGTTTCGTTGACTTAATATCAATCAATAAAGGCACTATTGGATGAGCGTACGGCGTCATCGACAATTCTATGCGGCCAGACTCTGCTAATATTTTGTAGCGCGGAATAATATTACTCACAATATCATATATAACTTCAACTAATAAACGGCGATCATGCAAAGTAAAATGCTCAGACTTTTTTATTAACTTTTTTATACGAAGATCAGACTTTCGAACAGTTTCACCTATCCACGCAAGGTGATACCACACCAGTAAATCTGCGAAAAATTGCACAGAGTAATAAGGAATTATTTCCGGTGTTTTTAATCCCGCTTCTGCCATTTTTGTTAAAGTATTGAAAACATCAAAAGGTTCAACAAGGCGCTCTCTATTTGCTCGTAAACACGCTTTTATAATATGCAGACGGTTTTCATCGTATAAGGATAAAACAGGTTCAGCTAAAGATGAGAGTAAGGGATCTCTTAGTGCCTGCCCATGATGCAGATAATTATCAAGTTGTTGAGCATAATCATCAATTTGTTCCAGTAACACCGGCGCAAAGTTAACGACTGCTCGTGCATCAACGTTATTTTCAAGGTGCGCAGCCATATCAACATAATCTTTAATTGCGTGCAGATAGGTCCAGGGTAAATGATATTCGCCATTACGCAGATCCCGATACTCTGGTTGATGCATATGCCAATAGAGTACGACATTTAAGTTTTTTAAATTTTCAGTATCATCTGGCATAATGTAAATCCTGACCAAGCATGTCTGGTGTTACTAATACCACACCACTTGGAGATACATGAAAACGTTCTCTATCCTGCTCATTATTTTTACCGATAACCGTCCCATCTGGAATAATACAACCCTTATCAATAACAGCATGGTAAATACGGCAATTTCTACCAATCGTAACATTCGGCAAAATAACGGATGAATCTATTTTTGTATAACAATCAACACTAACATTGGAAAAAAGTAATGAATGACATATATGCGCTCCGGAAATAATACATCCACCTGATACCATTGAATCTACAGCCATGCCTCTTCTTTGATCATCATCAAAAATAAACTTGGCAGGAGGTAGTTGTTCCTGACTTGTCCATATTGGCCATTCATCATCATATAAATTGAGTTCGGGTGTTATACCGATTAATTCAAGATTTGCAGCCCAAAAAGCATCAACCGTACCTACATCTCTCCAATATGACTGTATGCCACTGTTTGTATCAGTAAACGGATAGGCGTAAACATGATATTTATGAATTGCATAAGGAATAATATCTTTGCCAAAATCATGACTTGAGTCTTTTGTATCAGCATCACGAATTAATAATTCAAATAATAAATCTGTGTTGAATATATATATTCCCATTGAACACAAACTTTCATCTTTTTTGTCTGGCATGGTTACAGGATTTTCAGGCTTTTCTATAAACGACTCTATACGAAAATTTTTATCAACCCCCATAACGCCAAATGCGGAAGCCTGCTCAACCGGAACCCCAATACAACCCACTGTAATATCCGCTTCAGTTTCAACATGTTTTGCTAACATCGTGCCATAATCCATTTTATAAATATGATCACCCGCAAGAATTAACACGTACTCAGGTGAATGCGCGCGAATAATATCGATATTTTGATAGATTGAATCAGCAGTACCCGCATACCAGGATTCTTCGATACGCTGTTGCGCCGGTAATAATTCGACGAACTCACCAAACTCACCACGTAAATGCCCCCAACCTCGCTGGATGTGTAAATTTAGCGAATGTGATTTATACTGGGTAAGCACACCAATTCTTCGTATGCCCGAGTTGATACAGTTTGACAAAGGAAAATCGATAATACGAAATTTACCACCAAACGGGACAGCCGGCTTAGCACGCCATTTTGTTAAATGTTTCAGGCGTTCACCCCGCCCGCCTGCCATAATTAATGCCAGAGTGTTTCTGGTTAAGTTACTAATAAAACGTGGTGATTCTTGTTTTTTCATAAGATACCGTTCTCGTTTTGCTCATTCAAAAATGACCGTCACAAATCCATTTCAATATACACGGGTACCGTTACAATATTCTTACTGCAAATAATAAGCCATGTATAAATTTCTTTTATTTGGCATAATAATCAGGAACAGAACACCATTTTAAACATAAAATGTACTAATTGAGCGCACTTAAATCATTTTTGCATGATTTAAGTGCGTAATTAAACGAAGTGAAATATAAATTTGTTAAACTAACATATAGTTATAGCATATCAAACAACCTCTTATAATGAGAATATGAGTAAATTTGAAGTGTGCATGAAACTTGCTTGATTCTATATACCATAAAAAACCGTATTGAAACCGAAACATCGCACAACGCAATACCTTGTGTAGATATAAAAGGCGCAGTCAATTGACTACAATTAATGAGACTAATTCATTTTCTTTCAGAACCCGCTCTATCCTCAAAGAGTTGGAGGGTGAATTAAATGCAATCGTGCATGCTCATCACCATGACCCGTTTAAATTACTAGGTAATCATGTCATTCAGGAAGAACCGTTGCTCATTATCTATGCCCCAGGTACACGGGAGATAAGTATAACTAATGACAATATTCCTGCCACTCGCCTTGCTAAAACAGACTTTTTCATCTGTGACAACGATATTGAGCAGATAGAAGAACACTATAAAATTAATCGTACTGATAACAATGATAATATTTATTCATACTATGATCCCTATAGCTTTACACCACAACTGAGTGACTTTGATTTAAATTTATTCTCAGCTGGAAAACACTTACATGCCTACAGAATATTAGGTGCACATCCAAAAACTATCGATGATATTGATGGCGTGCTGTTTGCGACATGGGCGCCCAGTGCCTCCCGGGTCAGCGTAACGGGCGACTTTAATGACTGGGATGGACGCAGACACCCTATGCGATCCCGGGGAAGTAGCGGTGTTTGGGAATTATTTATTCCGGGACTAACAAGTGACTCAATTTATAAATTTGAAATACGTAATCAAGAATCCGGGGAGATATTATCTAAATCAGATCCCTATGCACAACAACTCGAATTGCGTCCACGCACGGCTTCTGTCATCAAGAATAACTCGAGTTATAACTGGCAAGATCAAGACTGGATTAATAACAGAAAAAACCATAACTGGTTACATGAACCCTTATCCATTTATGAGTGCCATTTAGGATCATGGCAACGTGATAACAAGGGTGAGTTTCTTAATTATCGCGAACTTGCTCATAAACTGGTTGACTACATTAAGGAAACCGGTTTCACCCATATAGAGTTATTACCCATCACAGAACACCCCCTTGACGCATCATGGGGATATCAAACAACAGGCTATTTTGCACCAACCCGTCGCTTTGGCAACGCTGATGATTTTCGTTACTTCATTGATTATTTTCACGCACATAATATTGGGGTGCTACTTGATTGGGTTCCCGCACATTTTCCCAAAGATGCACATGGTCTGGCTAACTATGATGGTAGTGCACTTTATGAACATGAAGATCCTCGCAAAGGCGAACATCGTGACTGGGGAACATTGATTTATAATTACGGAAGAAATGAGGTTAAAAATTTTCTACTAGCCAGCGCTGTATTTTGGCTAGAAGAATATCATATTGACGGCTTGCGGGTAGATGCGGTTGCTTCGATGCTCTATCTTGATTATTCACGTGAAGATGGTGATTGGGTCCCCAATCAACACGGTGGTAATGAAAACATCGAAGCGATTGAGTTTATGCGTGAGTTAAACACAGTGACACATTCAGAATTTCCCGGAACAATGATCATGGCCGAGGAATCTACCGCATGGCCTCAGGTTACACGTCCCGTTAATATTGGTGGACTCGGATTTAGCATGAAATGGAATATGGGCTGGATGCATGACACGCTGAATTACTTCAGTAACGATCCCGTGTATCGTCACTATCAGCATGATCAATTAACATTTGGGCTGTTATACCTATTTAGCGAAAACTTTATTTTACCTTTTTCACATGACGAAGTTGTTCATGGTAAAAGTTCAATGTTAAATAAAATGCCCGGTGATGAATGGCAACGTTTTGCTAATTTGCGATTATTATATACCTATATGTTTACCTATCCCGGTAAAAAACTTCTTTTTATGGGCTGCGAATTTGGACAGGGTCAGGAATGGAATCATGATGAGGCCTTAGACTGGTACGTTTTGCAGTACCCTCTGCATGCGGGAATAAAAAATTTGGTAAGCGATCTAAACCGCAACTATACTCAAGAACCGGCTCTGTATAAATATGACTTTGATCCAACAGGTTTTGAATGGATTGATTGTCATGATACCGATCAATCTGTACTGTCATACTTAAGAAAAACAGAAGATGATTCAATCATCGTCATACTTAATTTCACACCTGTAGTAAGAAACAACTATCGTATAGGTGTTCCCTCAACAGGAAGTTATGAAATTATATTCAACTCCGACTCAGAATATTATTCTGGAAGTAATGCTGGTAGCCATTCAGAAATAAATGCACAAGGCGTTCCCTGGATGAATCGCCCTGCCTCTTTGGAATTATCTCTACCGCCTTTAGCGGGTCTAATCATTAAAAAAACACCATGAAAAACATACTATATATCAGCAGTGAAGCCTTCCCGCTTATCAAAACAGGCGGACTTGGAGACGTCGCCGGAAGCTTACCTTCAGCTTTATTAAAGCAATCGCAAGGTGTACGACTTTTACTACCGGGCTACCGTGATGTTTTGAATAAGATACAAAAAAAAAGAACTATTGCGACACATTCCTACTACAGTTTACCTTTAAACATCATTGAAACCCGATTACCCGGCAGCAATGTTATTGTATGGCTTGTAGATTGTCCTGCTTTATTTGATCGACCCGGCGGGCCTTATTCAGATCAGCATGGCCAGGCATGGGACGATAATGCACTACGCTTTACCGTTTTTTGTCATGCCGCGGTTGATATCGCTTTAAATAAGTTTAAATTTAAATGGCAAGCCGATGTTGTCCATTGCAATGACTGGCAGTCAGGTCTGGTTCCGGCACTATTAAGCTTATATAAAAAAAAGCCTGCCACAATTTTTACCATTCATAACCTTGCCTATCAAGGAATATTTGAGCAAGAAACATTTATTGAATTACAGCTTCCAGAGCAACTTTGGCACATGAATGGCGTTGAATACTACAGTCGATTTTCTTTTATAAAAGGGGGGATTGCCTGTTCGGACAAAATCAATACCGTGAGTCCTCATTATGCACAGGAAATCCTTAAAGAAGAGTATGGCTATGGTCTGGATGGCCTGCTTAGCTACAGGAAAGACGACTTATCAGGAATACTCAATGGTATTGATGAGAAGCTCTGGAATCCAGGCACCGATAAACATATAAAACACACATATAACCGCCGTAACTTAAGGAATAAAATTTTAAATAAAACAGCACTACAAAATGAATTAACTTTGGCTGAAGAGACATCAATTCCGATGATCGGAATGATAAGCCGGTTAGTCGAACAAAAAGGGTTAGAAATTATCCTGCAAAGTTTAAATGAATTACTGAAACTACCAATACAGCTTGTTATTCTTGGTACCGGAGAATCTCACTACGAATTACAATTGTCAGCTTGGGCAAGACAGTACCCGGATAAATTTAAAATCATTATAGGATACCACGAATCACTCGCGCATCGTATTGAAGCCGCAAGCGACATGTTTTTAATGCCATCAATGTTTGAGCCCTGCGGTCTTAATCAATTATACAGTTTGCGATACGGTACATTACCGGTTGTTACGCCCGTTGGTGGGTTATTCGATACTGTGACGCATGCCAATCAGGATAATATCAATAATAAAACAGCAAATGGATTCGTATTGCATGATAAAACAGCCAGCGAATTATTAACAACGATTAAGTATGCATTAACACTCTATCAACAACCTGCAACATGGCATCAATTACAAATTAATGCCATGGCAGGTGATTTTAGCTGGCATAAAAGTGCAGCAAGCTACATCAGCTTATATAACGAAGCACTGAAGAATACTTAGTTTTTAACTATGCAGCTTTTTTGCCGCAGAAAAACAATCATCACGCCAGATGCAAGCGGTCTGATCGCACTCTCCATCCTGAGCTGAAGCAAAACAACTAAAATTACCTTCAGAAAGTTGAATAGCTTTAACCAGGTTTACTTTACTCATACGTCCTGTTTTAATTCCAAAATCTTTTGCCCGTTCGCGTATTTCCTGCATATTCATTTTTCTATCTCCTTAAAATAATGGCTTTAGTTGTATAACATAACTAAGAGCAAATATTGCGCCAGACTACTTTAGTGTTAAATCTTTTTTTAAAACAGTATGTTATTTTAGTTGAGCATAAAAACCGTTATCAAACATGCACTATTTTTGCTCACACAATAACCCGCTGCACTCCAAACTATCTAAAAAAACACATAAGCGTAAAACTACATGCTAACAGCTGATAAAGCATCCCGATCAATAAACCAATTAATATCACCAATAGAATTAATGGGTAAAGGCTCCCCTTCTTTAATGCGTTTAATAATTGGAGCTTTTTCAGAACCGCATGCAATCACAATTCTACAACGTGCTGTTGCAAGCGTTTTCTGGCTTAAAGAAACACGATCACTGGGTGGTTTTGGTGAGTTATGAACGGGAATAACTGTTCGGGAATCATCCAGTGCTGCATTATCAGGAAATAAACTGGCAGTGTGTCCATCTTCGCCTACCCCAAGAAATACAATATCAAAATAATCAACAGCAGCAATTTCCTCCCGATAGTGTTCAGCCGCTTTCTCTGCACCTGACTCTGCAGGCATTCGGTGAATATTTGTTTTCCCTAATAGAGACCAGAAATATTTATCCAACATAAGATCATTTCGTTCGGCATGACCTATAGGGTAACAACGTTCATCGCCCAGATACCAATGTACCTTATGCCAGGGAATGTCTTTTGCTGCAAGATACCCTAAACATTTAACTGGGCTATTTCCACCTGGCAGAGCCACATGACATATATCCCTTTGTAATAAACAATCCTTGATATTATCCGCTATAAAATTTGCAGCTGCATTAGATGCCGTATCAAAATCATCATAAACTAACCAATTATGCATACCTGTTTAACCCGGCTTATGCCAGCCCCCAACACAATCTTTAAACAATTCATCCATACCACTGACATCCCATGTACCCGCCCGATAACGCTCTACTGAAATCCGATCCTTCCATATATTTAAAATGGGTTCAATAATTGACCAGGACTCCTCAACTTCATCTCCGCGTGAAAACAGCGTAGCATCGCCTGTCAGCACATCATGTAGTAAGACTTCATAGGCATCAGACACATCCTCACCATTTTCAGAATAGGGTGCCCGCATCACCATTCTTTGTGTGTCGGTGGTTAAGCCCGGCATCTTAGCATTCATTCTCAGAAAGATCCCTTCATCCGGATGCAAACGAAAAACCAATGAATTAGTGATAGGAGACTTGGCATGCTTATCAAAAAGATTAAACGGTAACTTTCTAAAACGTATCACAATTTCAGACACCCGCTTTGGTAAACGTTTTCCTGTCCACAAAATAAAGGGCACGCCCTGCCAACGCCAGTTATCAATATAAAAACGAACAGCTGAAAATGTTTCGGTTACAGACTCTGGTGACACCCCGTCTTCGGCTACATAAGCCTTAAGATTTTGATTATCCTCATTACCAGAACCATATTGTGCAGCCACAGTTTGTTGACTTACATCTTCAGGCGTAAAGTGCCGTACCGCGCGCAACACCTTTATCTTTTCATCACGCACAGCATCGGCGGTAAACTCTACCGGCGGCTCCATTGCGACCAGTGTCATAACTTGCATTAAATGACTTTGTATCATGTCGCGCAGTGCGCCTGATTTTTCATAATAGTTTGCTCTATAGCCAATACCAATTTCCTCTGCCGCAGAGATTTGAATATGATCAATAAAATTTCTGTTCCAAAGTGGTTCAAGAATACTGTTTGCAAAACGATACACTAAAAGATTTTGTACACTTTCTTTTCCCAAATAGTGATCAATACGATATATCTGAGATTCATTTAACAGTTCCTGTAATTCACTATTTAACTTTCGTGATGAAGCCAGATCCATACCAAATGGTTTTTCGATGACGACACGTCTAAATCCATCTGTTTGATCAGACAAACCAAATTTATGCAAACCGGCTGCAATAGTGGTATACCAAGCCGGTGGAACAGCACAATAAAACATCGCATGCATCTTTCCAGATAAAGACTCAATTGATGAAGAGAGTTCCTGGTAGGTTTCATCGTTCTGCAAGTCACCGCTGACCATTTGAAACCTGCTCGAAAATGAAGCCCATTGCTGCTGAGTCATTTCGATGTCACTGGCGTAATCAAGTATCCCCTGATACAAGCTACTAAGCCAAACTTCGCGGGTTCGATCTTTTAATACACCAATAATTTTACTGTCAGGATGCAAAAGCCCACAACGTAACATTTTAACCAGTGCCGGAATCAATTTACGTTTAGTCAGATCGCCACCCGCACCAAAAATAACAATATTTGTTGGTTCAGTTGGCTCACCAACGCACTGAATGACAGATGATTCTTCCATATTGCCTCACTGAAGTTAAACTTACTGAAGTTACACTTTAGGACGAATACTATGACCACCAAAACCCGCACGCATAGCATTAAGCACTTTGCCAGCAAAAGCATCATCTTGTCGACTACGAAAGCGCATTTGTAAAGCCAGCGTCAGCACCGGGGTAGGAACGCCAAGATCAATCGAATCCTGTACCGTCCAACGCCCTTCACCCGAGTCATCAACATAATCACTTAAATCTGATAATGTATTATCTTCTGAAAATGCATCCGCAATTAAATCCAGCAACCAGGATCGAACAACACTGCCGTGTTGCCATATTTCTGAAATCTGCTGCAAATCAAGCTGCATTTCTTTTTTAGCTTCAAGTAATTCAAAACCTTCGGCAAAGGCCTGCATCATTCCATATTCAATGCCGTTATGAACCATTTTCACATAATGACCTGCGCCTGCTGGCCCAACATGTCCCCACCCTTTATCTTTTGCTGGCGCCAGCGTTTCAATGGCCGGACGAATCATATCGATCGCTTCGTCCGTTCCTCCCAGCATAATGCTATAACCATTTTCTAGTCCCCACACGCCACCCGACGTTCCGGAATCGACAAAATGAATGCCTTGCATAGAAAGTTCTTCGGCGCGTTTTTTACTTAAATTAAAATTTGAATTTCCACCATCAATAAGGACATCCCCCTTATTCATTCCCGCTTCAAGTAAAGCAGCGATACTTTCATCAACGACCTGATGTGGCACCATTAACCAAATCGCACGGGGCGGTTCCAATGATTGAATAAGTTCGGTTAAAGTTGCAACAGCAATCACGTTATCCACTTCGCTGGCAAGATCGATTGCCGTTTGCGGTGTTTTATTAAAGACTACAACTTGATGCCCGTCCTTTACCAGTCGACGAACCATGTTCCCGCCCATTTTTCCTAAACCGATCATTGCAAGCTTCATAATCTTTATCCCATTATTGGTGTAATAAAAAACGGATCACATTACTTTTAAATATATAGAGCAATGTTCATACCAGCATAGTCTAATTTTATGACAATCACCTTTTGATCATCAAAGATTGTTTGTTTATCGTGAATACAGCGTATATCTACACTAATTGAAGTAATTGGTACACGTTATGCACAAAGAATATAAAACAATGATATAACAATAAAAGAGCATTTTTTAGCACTAACTTTGTGCACTTATTGCAACTTTTAAAAAAATAACTTATATAAGCGTCCAAAGCAGTGCAGGAAAAACATCCTCAAATGAGTCAATAAGGGAATAATATGATAGAAAAAACACTCACCATCGTCCTTGCAGGCGGAGAAGGAACACGTCTACAACCCCTAACAAAAATACGGGCAAAACCCTCTGTGCCCTTTGGTGGAAAATATCGCGTTATTGATTTCACATTATCGAATTGTTTGCATTCCGGTTTACGACGTATTCTTGTGCTGACGCAATACAAATCACACTCACTACAAAAACACCTTCGAGACGGCTGGTCTATATTTAATCCTGAACTCGGGGAATACATCACCCCGGTTCCCGCTCAAATGCAACATGGCGACAAATGGTATCAAGGGACGGCTGATGCTATTCACCAGAATAATTACTTAATAGAACGCAGTAATTCAGAATGGACTTTAATCTTATCGGGTGATCATATTTATCGTATGGATTACGCATCAATGTTGCAAACACACAAATCTCTTAATGCAGACGCCACCATTGCTTGCATGAAAGTGCCGATAGCAGAAGCTAACCAGTTCGGCATTGTGACAACGAACGAAGAGCACCAAATAACTGACTTTCAGGAAAAACCCGAAAATCCCGAAGCCTGTGCAGATAATTCAATGTACGCACTTGCATCGATGGGTATTTATGTCTTTTCAACAACGTTACTCATGAGCATTTTAGAGCAAGATAGCTTGGATGAAAATTCAACCCATGATTTTGGTAATGATATTTTACCCAAGCTAATCAAAAGCCATCGCGTATGTGCTCATTACTTTGGAGAAACAAAGGGCCGTGTATCTCCGGATAAATACTGGCGAGATGTTGGCTCGATTGAATCATACTTCAATGCAAATATGGATTTATTAAAATCAGTTCCGGCGCTTGATTTGTATCAAGATGACTGGCCCATCCGTTCTTACCAATCACAAACACCCCCTGCCCGGGCTGTTCCTGGTGAATCAGGTAACGAAGGTATTTTTATTAATTCAATATTATCAGGTGGAACGATTATTTCGGGTAGCAGTGTTTCACACTCCGTTCTATTTCAGAATATTTTTATTGATGATGAGTCACAAGTTACAAACTCAGTAATATTTGATGGCGTTAAAATTGGAAAAAATGTCAGAATTAAAAAATGTATTATCGATAAAGGAGTCGTTATTCCTGACAATGAAGTTATAGGTGAGGATATAAATAAAGATAAAAAAAGATTTACAGTCAGCGAAACAGGAATTGTCGTTATACCGCAAGGTTATATATTCAGCGCCCAAAATGATGCTTAACGAAATGCAAATTTTAAATAGTTCATCACCTCGATGCTAAATTCCCCCCCTTTTTTTCAAAAGTGTAACTACACTTTTTATCGCTGCACTTGAAAAAAGCATAAAAAAAGCAGCTAACACATACGTGCTAACTGCTTGATTTAATTACTATATGGTGCGCCTGGCACGATTCGAACGTGCGACCGCTCGGTTCGTAGCCGAGTACTCTATCCAGCTGAGCTACAGGCGCTTCAGAAGTTGCGTACTATACATGGATGTTTATTCAATTCCAAATGTTTTTACACGCGATTTTTTTGTCACAAATAAGACACGGCCCCATGGCTCAGAAGATAGGATAATGCAGCGGTAATTGCCGAGAAGGAGGGATTATTGGGCTATCGCCCTACACCTGCGGGGCTGTCTTTGCTTCGCTGCGACATTCATCGATATAGACTTCCCTTAATATATTTCTCGGCTTCGAATATATTTTAAACAGGCATAAAAAAAGAACCAAAAGGTTCTTCTTTTTTAAATAATGGCGGAGAAGGAGGGATTCGAACCCTCGATTGGGATAAACCAATACACACTTTCCAGGCGTGCGCCTTCAGCCGCTCGGCCACTTCTCCGGTACCTCATATTGTTAAATTTGAGGACGCGCAAGGGTAAACTAGATAGTCAGCATTATCAAACCAAAATATTAACCTGTTTTAAATAAGGTTAAATAGCTTAAAAAAGCACCAGATTGTTTCAAAATGTTACCTATGTCACATATAAGCATGTTATAATATTGCCGCTTTACCGGTCGCGACGTTACCCCCCAACGCATGGACATTGACCGTACTAATTATTTCACCAGCTTATATAAATTCATTCGCGAAATGTTGTGAACACTAGCAGGAATTAAGTAATGCGAAAATTTTTACCCTACATTGCCGGCTTAGCGCTCACACTTATTGTATTAAATGCGTGCACCCCTCAAAAACTTGCGCTGCAGAACGTTCGCGATACGGGTGTGCTCCATGTTCTTACACGTAATGCCGCTACAACATATTTTATTGGCGCAAATGGCCCTGAAGGTCTGGAATATGATCTTATTAAAGCCTTTGCTGATCACCTTGGTGTTTCTTTAAAAGTCAGTATTGAAAATAATTTAGACAATATCCTCAAAAAGATACAAAAAGGACAAGCCGATTTTGCTGCAGCGGGTATTGTTGCAACTCCGGCTCGTGAAAAAATGGTTCGTTTCTCAGACAGCTATCAGTCAATTACACAACAACTGGTTTATCATCGAAACAATCCCCGTCCGCAAAATTTGAGAAGCACATATTCAGGTAGCCTCGAAGTGATGGCGAACAGTAACCATGTTGAGCAATTAAAAAAATTAACCAAATATCACCCAAATCTAAAATGGCATGAAAATGAAGGCACAAGTAGTGCAGAACTATTAAACTTTGTTGCCGGACGCTTAATAGATTACACCGTTGCAGACTCAAACGAGGTTTTACTCAACCGTCGTTTCCATCCTGAATTAAAGATTGCTTTTAACCTTTCGGGATCTCAAAACTTAGCCTGGGCTTTTTCCAAGGATAGCGATAACTCTCTTTACCAGGAAGCGAATAAATTTTTTGCCACATATAAAAAGTCCGGTCAACTTGCCCAACTCATAAAACGACACTACCAGCATGCACGTAACTATGACTATGCAGGTACATCAACTTATCTCGGCCATGTGCGTTATCGCCTGCCCCGCTATCAGGAAATTTTTGAACGTGCTGCATTATCAAATCAACTAGATTGGCAGTTACTCGCTGCTGTTGCCTATCAGGAGTCACACTGGAACCCCAGAGCAATTTCACCTACAGGTGTTAAAGGCATTATGATGTTGACTAAAGCAACCGCTAAAGACTTAGGGGTTACCAGTCGCACAAAGCCAAAACAAAGTATTCACGGCGGAGCGAGGTATATTCAGGAATTATTAGAACGCTTTACTGATGAAATCGATGAAAAAGATAAACTGTGGTTTACGCTTGCAGCTTATAACGTTGGTTTCGGCCACGTAAAAGATGCACGGATAATAACAAAGCGTCGAGGTGGTAACCCGAATAAATGGGTGGATGTAAAAGAAAGCTTGCCTCTGCTACGTCGCAAACGTTGGTATAAAACAACCCGCTATGGTTATGCGCGTGGCAATGAGCCGGTTAAATATGTTGAAAACATCAGAAGCTACTATGATATTTTGCGCTGGCATTTAGCAAAAGAAGAGCGTAACAATCAAGGCACACAAAAAGTTGCTTATGTTTACCCGACCTTATAATTAGTAGTATATAAAGGCTGTTCTACTGACGAATTTGTTTTTTTTCTTTTCTTCTTTTTCTAAAAAAACCAGAAAGTACTTCGCTGCACTCTGTTGCTAACACACCACCAATAACATCGACCTTGTGATTAAGACAGTCTGTTCCTAGTATAGAGAAGGCACTTTCTACTGCTCCGGCTTTAATATCTTGCGCACCATAAACAACACGCTTAACTCTTGAATGAATAATCGCCCCGCTACACATAATACACGGCTCTAAGGTGACATAAAGTGTTGTCTCTAATAAACGGTAGTTATTAATATTCTTTGCCGCGGAACGTAGCGCCATAATTTCTGCATGTGCTGTTGGGTCATTGTCAATAATAGGCCGATTCCAGCCTTCGCCTATAGTGTTATTGTCATAAACAACAACAGCGCCAACAGGAACTTCACCTTCAGACTCTGCACGGTGTGCAAGCTCCAAAGCATGTTGCATCCATACAATATCCAACTTATTTTGTTCTTGAATTTCAGACATGTACTTAAACTCCAAAGTCAAAATATTTCAACGATACCAGAACGTGCGGAGCAGGTTAGCGTAATACTGACGAACCGCGCAGCGGTTTATTAAGCGCAAAGGCGCAGAGAACGCTAGGAACCGCAAAGAAAAATGAGTAACATAATTTTGTTACATTTTTGAAAATTAAGTATGAGTAATATTTAATCTAAATAAAATATTAAAAGCTCCGCGTAACTTTGC
>Ga0316206_1001107_pt1 | contig 26657 bp, 25 predicted proteins | sample 6monthpyrite_MG_FD_204942 | JGI IMG/M metagenome (GOLD analysis project Ga0316206, IMG submission 204942) | Microbial mat bacterial communities from mineral coupon in-situ incubated in ocean water Damariscotta River, Maine, United States -... | ecosystem: Environmental > Aquatic > Marine >... | reverse complement strand
CACTTAAACAAAAAGATGAAAAATTGGCTCTGAAACTCATTAAAAAAGCATCAAAAAATGCTTACTATAAAATGGATATTGACAAAACAACATTTTGGAAATACCTAATAACTAAAGATAAAAAAGTCTTAGAAAAACTTTCAAATAGTGCTGATAACAATGTCTACTCTCTTTATGCAAAAGAGCTTACAAATAAGAGTCTAGACACCCTTTTAACAGATATTAAAGCAGAGAATGTAAAAGCAAAACACTCTATAAATACACCATTTGAGTGGTTAACAATTCTACGGAATATTAAGAAAAAAAGTTCATCTGAACTTAAAAAATACCTAAATGAATTTACAACCAAAGAGTTATTACCTGTAAATGCTTTCATTCAAGAGCGTATCTTCAAGTATCAACGTCACCCATACATCATTCCATACCGTGAATATTTCAAACACCAAAAGCTTGATACGCAAGCACTTATTTTAGCAATTGGTAGACAAGAGAGCAGATTCATACCACCTAGTATATCAAGTGCTTACGCTCTTGGTGTAATGCAGCTTATGCCTTTTGTAGCTAATGCAATTGCAAAACAGAAAAAAGAATCTCTTGATTTAGATGATATGTTTAAACCTGGTAAAAATCTAGAGTATGCACAATCACATCTAAAGTATCTACTAAATTCGCTAGATAATCCTCTTTTTATTGCATACGCATATAATGCTGGAATGGGATTTTTTAATCGCGTGAAAAAAGGCGGTGCATTTAATGGATCACAATATGATCCATTTATTAGTATGGAGTTAATTCCATACGCAGAAACACGTAAGTATGGTAAAAAAGTTTTAGCAAATTACATTATTTACAAAAAACTTCTTGGTGAGCCTACTTCTGTCGTAGCTCTTCTTGATAAACTAAAACACTCTTAGCTAGATTTTTATATGAAAATGTAAGCTTTAACTCATCTGCATCTGTTTTATTAAAAATAACATGGTAATAGTGACTCCATCTACTTTTAAGTGGCATCTCTTTTCTAAGAGTGCTACTCTCATCTAACTCAATAACTTTAACTGCTTCATTTCCATTTAGACTAAGTCTATATCTAGAATTTTTAAGTCCATAGTTTTTTGATTCATCAAAATCATCAGCAATATATACTGCAATAAAAAAGTTTTCACCATTTTCATATAACTCATTATTAGTATTATTAAGATATATTGCTTGAATAGTTGCTTTTGTATCACCATCTTGTGATATTACACCCTTTTTCAGAGAAAGAAGTGCCTCTTCATCATAGCCCAAATAACTTCTTAAATCTTTTACAACATCTGTTGTACAACCATTTAAGAGCAATAAACTAACTAAAAGAAGCGCTGAAAATTTCATATAAAAACCCTAATCTGAAAATTAATAAAAGCAACTATATCACATTTTTTAGATATAATTTCTAAAATTTGAAAAAGAGTATTTAGCATAGTGAAAAAAAGAATTGCAGTAGCTTTTACAGGCCCATCAAATAGCGGTAAGACAACTTTAGTTGTCAAAATTGCTGAACTTTTAATACAAAAATATAACCTTGAAGTAGCTATCATTAAAAATGATCCAAAAGATAAAGCTCACTTTGATATTGATGGAAAAGATAGTTATAAGTTTTCACAAACTGGTGCGGAGGTCGTAGTAACATCTCCAACAAGAACTACGTTTTTCTCACAGCGTAAAAAAGAGCTTGATGAGATAGTTGAACTTTTTAAGAATTTTGACATTTTGCTTGTTGAGGGTCTTAAAACTCTTCCACTTCCTAGAATTGGGATATTTAGACAAAAGATAGATGAGACATATTTTGATTGTATGGAAGCGATTGCGACAGATGACTCAATAAATTTAAATGAATATAGTATTCCGGACAATTTAATAAGACTTAATTTAAATAATCCTGAAATGATTATAGAGTGGATCCTAAAAAACGCTAAAAAGGTATAAAATGGTAGAGATAAGAGAAGCAATTGAAAGAGCAGCTATTCGTATTAAAGATGTAATTTACAGAAAAGATTTTGATTATGCAACTAGTAGCAACAGTACAGGTGATGAACAACTAAAAGTTGACGTTGAAACTGATGACATAATTCAAGAAGAGTTCATGAAAACATCTTCTGTTCATACAATCTCTAGTGAAGAGAAAGATTTTGCACTTATCCTTAATCCTGAGGGCAAATACTTTATTGGATATGATCCATTAGATGGCTCTAGCGTTATTGATGTGAACTTAAGTGTAGGCTCTATTTTTGGTATTTTCGAGGAGAGCTTTACTGGCTCAAACCTAGTTGCTGCATGTTATGTTGTGTATGGTCCTAGAGTAGAATTAGTTTTTGCAGAACATAACGAAGCAAAATTTTACCTTTTAAATGCTGATACTTTTCATTATGTTAAAGATGTTAAAATGAACCAAAAGGGCAAACTCGTTGCTCCAGGTGGTACACAAAAATTTTGGGAGCCTCACCATAAAGAGTTGATAGAAACTTTTTTCCAAGATGGTTACAGACTAAGATATTCTGGTGGAATGGTTCCAGATTTACACCACATCCTAATCAAAGGTGGTGGAATTTTTAGTTATCCAGCAACAGAAGATAGACCTGATGGAAAATTAAGAATGTTATTTGAAGTTTTTCCATTCGCATATATATTCGAAGCCGCTGGTGGGATTGCTACAAATGGAACAAGAAGACTTTTAGAACTTCACCCAGAACATATACATGACACATCACCATGTTTTTTTGGCTCAACCTATGAAATGACACGTGTTAGCAAAGTTTATGGCGAACACCAATAAGCAAGACGAGTTTAGTAAGAAACTCGAAGAAAAAAAAACTCTTCTTGAACAGTGTCAAAGTGAAAAAAATTTAAAAAGTTGCAATGAGTGTGACAAAATAATAGGATGCGAAATTCGCAGAAACTATGTAAAATCAGTCTATGACAGTATGTCTAAAGGCGAGACTGGCGGATTTGAATTTTAAAAGGCAATAATATATGAACAAGAGCGACATCTATATCACTACCCCAATCTATTATGTAAACGATAAAGCACATATCGGTCACGCGTACACAACAATGATAGCAGATACTGTTGCACGTTACTCTAGGTTACGTGGTTTTAATACTTTCTTTTTGACAGGAACTGATGAACATGGTCAAAAAATTGAACAATCAGCTGCATTAAAAGATAAAAATCCAAAAGAGTATGCAGATGAGATAAGTAAATCTTTTAGAGATTTATGGGACAGCTTTGATATAAGTTATGATCATTTCATTAGAACAACAGATGAAGAGCATAAAAAAGGTGTTCAGTTAGCATTTGAGAAGATGCTTGCTAAGGGTGACATATATAAAGACTCTTATGAGGGACATTACTGCATTAGTTGTGAAACTTTTTTTCCAGAGACTCAGTTAATAGATGATGAGTTTTGCCCAGATTGTGGGAAATCTACTGATATAGTAAAAGAGGATAGTTACTTCTTTAGACTTTCAAAATATGAAGACAAACTTCTTCAATGGTATAAAGAGAATGAAGAGTGTATCTTGCCACGTTCTCGCAAAAATGAAGTTCTAAAGTTTGTTGAAGGTGGTCTTCGTGATTTATCAATTACTAGAACAAGTTTTAAATGGGGTATTAAAGTACCTGATTCATTAAATGATGACAAACATGTAATATATGTTTGGTTAGATGCCCTAATGAACTATATTACAGCACTTGGTTATGGAACTGATGAAAAGAATATGAATTTTTGGCCCGCAAAAGTTCAGATTGTTGGAAAAGATATTTTAAGATTCCATGCAATTTATTGGCCAGCATTTTTGATGAGTCTAGATTTGCCACTACCAACTCACATTGCAGCACATGGTTGGTGGACAAGAGATGGTGAGAAGATGAGTAAATCTAAAGGAAATGCCGTTAATCCGATAGAAGTTGCTGATGCTTATGGAATTGACAATTTCAGATACTTTTTACTTCGTGAGGTACCTTTTGGACAAGATGGTGACTTTAGCCAAAAAGCTCTAATTGACCGTATAAATGGTGACTTAGGAAATGATCTTGGAAATCTTTTAAATAGAATCATAGGTATGAGTGGTAAATATTCAAACTTTCACATTACAAGTATAAATGTTACACGTTTTCATCAAAAAGAGTTGGATGATGCGTATGAGAGTTTAGATTCAATTCACAATTATATGCACCAACTTCAAACACACCGTTATTTAGAAGAGTTATGGAAAAGTTTGAGCATTGCAAACAAAGCCATTGACAACCACTCACCTTGGGTTAAAATGAAAGAGGGAAATAGTGATTATGCAATGGCTACTGTTGCATTAGTTGCTAACTTATTAGCAAAAGTAAGTGTACTACTCTACCCTGTTATGCCAGAGACAACTAAAAAAATTGCAAATGCTTTAAACTTTGAAATAGACCAACAAAGTTATACTAGATTAATTGAGCACAAAGAGTTGTTAGAAGATTTTATAATTAAAAAAACAGATCCACTATTTCCTAGAGTAGAAGAGCCACAGATGCAAGAAGCTCCAAAAACTATGCCTTTAAATGAGACACCAGAGAAACAGACAAAAGCAAAAGATGAAGTGAAAAAAGATGAACATGAAGATGCATCATTAATTACAATAGGTCAATTTTTTGAAACATCATTAAAAGTAGGAACTATCATTGAAGCACTAGAGGTTCCTAAAAGTAAAAAACTTTTAAAACTTCAAGTTGATGTGGGTGAAAATGAACTACGTCAAGTTGTTGCTGGGATTAAAGATTATTACAGTGCTGAATCATTAGTTGGAACTCAGGTTTGTGTTGTTGCTAATCTAAAACCTGCAAAACTTATGGGAATGTTATCGCAAGGTATGCTACTTGCTGCAAAAGATGATGATGGTCTTAGTTTAGTACGTCCAGAGCATAAACGCAAAAATGGTAGTTCTATAGGGTAATGCGGCTACAAAGCCTTCTTACTCTAGTTGATGGTACACTTTTAAACAAGCCAGCTATTACATCTTTTGAAAACATCTCATTTTCAGCTTCAAAAGTTAAACGCGGTGACTTATATGTTTCAGTTAGTGGAAACTTTTTTGATGAAGCTTTACATAATGGTGCCTATATAATCCTCTTTGATTCAGATATTACAGTTACAGATGAAGAGGTAGCTTGGGTAAAAGTGAACTCTTTAAATGATGCTCTCATAAAATTAATTCGTTACAATATGTCTGAAAAAAATATTAAAGCTTTTAAAATAGATAAGAAAGAGGCATCACTTCTAAACTCATTTCCAACTGATAATAGACTTTTTTATCTTAATAGCTCAATAAAGAAAAATGCTGAAAATCTTTATAAATTAGACTCTAACTCAATAGTAGTATCAACAGATGAAAATTATCTAAAAAGACTTTTTACTCAAATACAGACAGTACCAAAGAATAAAACTCCTCTAAAGTTAATATCTAGTGGAATATTCAGCATCTCTTTTATTTATCAAAATGTTTATTACGACAGAGTACAGCTTAGTTCATTTTTTACGCTATCTTTACAAGCACTTGTTACACTATTTGAAGAGAACCAGATAAACTTCTCTTTAAAACAATTAGGTTCATCGTTTTGTTACCAAGTTCAATTTATAGACCGTTTTTTAAACCAAAGAGAGTTTGGCAAAAGTGAACAAGCTCTTATATTTGAACAAGATGCCTCACTTGCTGAGGAAATTTTTATATATTTTAAAAAAAACGCTCCTTGGGCTCATGTTCTTGGAGTGTTTCCTTACAAACTTGAACTACCTAACTCACTAAATTATAATAAAATTGATGAAATTTCTAAAATATTGTTAAATGAACACTATGAGTATGCTATTATTGCGGGAGAGAACAAATCATTGCTTGAACACAACTCTTTTAACTTAAAACATAAGCAGCCATCTCTCCTATAAAGGAATGTAATTGAACGATCCTGAATCGTTACTAAAAACTTCAACACTAGAAAATGTATTTTATACATACTGGGATATTTTTGCCGGTTTACTATTTTTCTTTGCAGCATTGCTATCGCACTTAAGTCATAATATCTTATTAGCTACAATTTTTGCAGCTTTAGCAATAGCATCTATTTCAGTGACAGTTTCTGAAGTTGCTGAAGTCTTAGCTGAGCGTTTAGGTGAGCCTTATGGTAGTTTCGTACTTACATTTAGCGCTGTAATTGTAGAGATAATTTTACTATTTGCAGTACTAATTCAAGGTATAGAGGCACCTGGTACACTAGAGACTGTAAAGGGTGGTATTATTTCTGCTGTTATTGTTGACTTAAACGTACTCCTTGGACTTGCTGTATTTATTGGTGGACTAAGCTTTAAAGAGCAGACTCATAATGAGGAATCTTCGAGTACATATACAACCATTTTGCTAGTTGCAGCATCGGCACTATTGGTACCTAGTATATTGCAACAAACAAGTCATAATGACAAAGTTTTATGGTATGCAAGTGTTACTATTGCTGCTGTTTTACTTATGTACTATATTGTAATTTATATATTTCAAACAAAAACACACTCTCATTTTTTTAAAGCCACCGCAAGAAGTAGAATTTTTAGAATCAAACGTGCTTTGACAACTTTAAAAGATGAAGATGATGATGAAGATTTTATTTTTGATAAAATATCTACTAAAATGAACTTTATAGTTATATTTTTGCTCATACTTGCAATAGGTTTTTTAGCAGAAATATTTGCTCACGATGGAATTATTGTATTTACAACACATGGTATCTCTACAGGAATGGCAGGTTTAATTATAGCTATCATTAGTGTTTCTCCTGAAATTTTCACAGCAATTAAAGCTGCAACAAATGATCAAATGCAACGTGTTGTAAACATTGCAATGGGTGCATCTACTGTATCTATAATGCTAACAGTTCCTATTCTTATGGCATTATCGTATTCAGCAGGTATTAAATTAGTGCTAGATTTTAATCCTCTACAAGTCGGTGCTCTAATTTTAACTGTAATCCTTGTTTGGAAAACAACAGATGATGGGCAAACAAACTACATAGAAGGAGCATCACACCTTATGTTCTTTACAGCTTATGCTATAGTTACATCATTTTATTAATCAGGAACAATAATGAATAGAAGAACATTTATTGCTTCAACTTCAGCTGCACTTTTATCCTCTGGATGTACCGTAGATCGTGGAATGAAGGCTGAAGATAAATCATCTTCAAAAAATACACGTAAAGTTACATTAAAACTAGCAACTAGCTGGCCAGCTCATTTTCCTATTATGGGGACTGTTTTAGAGCGATTTGCAGAACGGGTAAAAATAGCTTCAAATAACACGCTAATTATAAAAATATATCCAAAAAACACATTAATCCCTGCCCTTGCTGTGTTTGATGCGGCGTCCACTGGTCAAATTGATGCTTTTCACTCTGGTCCATATTACTGGAAAGGAAAGAATAGCGCCTTTAGCCTATTCAGTGGATTACCATTTGGGACAATTGAAAGTGAACTAAACGCTTGGATGCACTATGGAGATGGTCTAAAACTTTGGAGAGAACTTTATGCAAAACATAATCTATATCCATTTTTAGGCGGAAATACCTCTATCCAAATGGGTGGTTGGTTTAGAAAACCAATTGAGAGTGTCCAAGACCTACAAGGGCTTAAAATGCGCATCCCAGGGCTTGGTGGTGAAGTCATGGCAAAACTTGGAGTTAACCCTATTTTACTTCCTGCTGGTGAGATTTTTACAGCACTTGAACGCGGAACAATTGATGCGACTGAATGGGTAGGACCAGCACTTGATAAAAGAATGGGCTTTTCAAAAGTCGCAAAATACTACTATTCTGGTTGGCATGAGCCTGGCAGTACTATTGAATTAACATTTAACAAACAATCTTTTGAAAAATTATCTGCTTCTCATAAAGCTATTATTGAAGCATCAAGTGCAGAGATGAATGCACACATGACATATGAGTTTCAAGCAAAAAATGCAAAAGCACTGCAAGAATTAAAGGCTCAAGGTGTTGAATTACGTACATTTAATAGACCAATTATAGATGCCGCTAAAAAAGCTTTGCATGAGGTATTAGCAGAACTTAGTTCACAAAATAGAGACTTTAAAAAAGTCCTAACAAACTACTTAGAATTTAGTGGTATAAATGCAGAATGGACAAAACTAGGACTACAAAATTATTTGGAGTTTAGAAGTTAATGGCAAAAAAAAATTTTAACTTTGCTCCTGCTCATGCAAAAAAAAAGAGTGCTAAGAAGAGTTATAATGTTCTAATTGTTGATGATGATCAATCTGTCCATATTGTTACAAAACTTTCACTTAAAGACTTTATATATGAAGATGCAAACTTAGAGTTTACAAGTGCATTTAGTGCTAAAGAGGCAAAAAAAATTCTAAAAGGAGACACTGAATTTGCAGTTATTCTTTTAGATGTTGTTATGGAAAGTGAGACTTCAGGACTAGAAGTTGCAGATTATATTCGCAACAAATTAAATAATCACCTTATACGTATAACACTACGTACAGGACAACCGGGTCAAGCACCAGAACAAGAAGTAATTGTAAATTATGATATTGACAACTATAGAAATAAAACTGAACTCTCAACTGACAAACTTTTTTCTGTTATGTACACATCGATTAGAAGCTACAAAAAACTAAAAGAGTTAGAATTAAAAAACAAGATATTAGAAGAAGAAAAATATAAAAGTGAACATTATGCTAAAGAGTTAGCACAATCATTAGAGTTTAAAACACAATTTTTTAGAAATATTTCACATGAACTAAAAACTCCACTAAACTCTATTATTACACTAACTGAGATACTTACAAAAACTAAAAAAGAGAATATAACTCCTAGTGGACAAGAAAAACTTAACATAATCTTAAAATCTGGCAAAACGCTACTTAAACTTATTGAAGATATTTTAACACTAACTAGAATTGAAGCTAATAAGCATGTAATAAATAACGAAGAGTTTTTTACAGGCTCAATTGCAGAAGCTACTTATGAACTTTTTTATGAAGTAGCTACTAAAAAAAATATTGAACTGATACTTAAAGAAAATGTATCACTAACTATTAATAATGATAAAGAGAAGCTAATTCAAGTTATTAATAATTTAGTCTCAAATGCTATAAAGTTTACACATGATGGAAGTGTAACTATACATTTTTATGAGCACAATCAGCAACTTGTAATTGAAGTTACTGACACAGGTATTGGAATTGAAAAGAAAAGTCAACAAAGTGTTTTTGAAGCTTTTACTCAAGCAGATGCAACCATAAAACGTAAATTTGAAGGTTCTGGAGTTGGCTTAGCTATATGCAAAGAGTATGTTGCACTAATGGGTGGGACAATAACACTAAAAAGTAAACTAGGAGATGGTAGCACTTTTTCTATTTTAATCCCAATAGATAATAGAGCTCTTACAAAACTAGAACAACCTTTAGAGACTAAAAAGGTATAGCTGCATCTAAAGCATCACCTGTCATCTCTAGACTATCTCCAACAACATCAGGTGTTACTATATTTATAACAGCCCCACCAACTTTAAAAGGTGCGGCGACAATACTTCCTACACCACAACCTGAAAATAGAAACATAACAATAATAAAAACAAATCTTATATTTTTCATAATACAATTCTATCATAATTTCAAGCATAAAAAAAAATTATCTATAAACTTAACTTTTAAGGTTAATCTAATTCATAATTATTTATACTACTCATTGAAATTTATTCAAAATAAGGGGAAAGAAATGGCAAAAGTTGAAGATTTAAAAGCAAAAGCAGATAACGCTAAAAAGGCGTACTTAGAAGCTCTTACTAAAGATTCTGGAGATAAAGATATTTCTGAACAACAATTTGATGCAACAACTGCAACAGTAATTGAGGCTTTAAATAGCCTACAAGATCAAATTGATGTAGCACGTGCTAAAGGCTCAATCCGCGCTAAAGATGTTATTGATGGTTTTGGTGGCGAAGGTCGTTTAAATGATTTAGTTCTTGACCTTGCAGGTTATATGGGTGAAATGACTAGTGCTGGTGTTACACTTGGTTCGACTCCAATGGTAGTTATGGCTGGTGCAGCTAAAGGTGTGTACAAAAAAATTACTGAGTAAATTTAATATACTCTTCAATACTAGAGGATTTTCTTTCCTCATAGTATATCTTCACGCTACAAAATTACACACTACATACAAAAATAATAATAAATATAAAAGTTATCTAAAGATTAAACTAATTTTATTTTTTTAGTTAAAAAACGATAACTGTTATGGTATAATTCTTATTAAAATTAAACAGGATATTAAAATGGCATCTAATAACGTAGACTTAGTCGCATTGACTGAACAGACAAAAAAACTTACTGCACTGGTTGTAGAAGATGAGAAAGTTGCAAATGAGCTTTTAAGCTCTACATTTAACAACTTCTTTGCAAGTGTTACATCATCTTTTAATGGTGAAGATGCACTAGACGTATTTAAAAAACAGAAACCAGACATTGTTTTTGTTGATATTATCATGCCTGGCATGGACGGTATCGAACTTTCACGTAAAATTAGAGATATGAATCCTAACCAAATTATTATCGTTATTTCAGCTAGTAATGATATTCAAAAAATCTCTGAATCAATTGAAATTGGTGTGAATAGCTTTATTCAAAAACCAATCGATACTAAAAAAATTATTGAATTACTAACTAACATTACTGCTCTAATTAACAAAAAGAAAAAAATAGAGACTAAAACTTTTTCAATCAGCTTACCTCTTGACCTTTATGAATTGGTTAATGAAAATGCAAAAGCAGAGAGTATCTCTAAAAATGCTGTAATTATCCGCGCATTAAGAGACTTCTACGGAGTTTAATTTTATAAGGTCATATGACCTTATAAGCACTTATTAAGTAGAAAACATATATAATCCCGCCTGTACAAAAAGAGTGGTCCCATCGTCTAATGGTTAGGATCCCAGGTTTTCATCCTGGTTATAGGGGTTCAAATCCCCTTGGGATCACCACTCTATTTTAATTACAAAATTAGTAAAACTTAATTAACTGCAAAATAATCATTTTTACATATACCAATTTTATAAAGTATATTTTCATCCAAGTCTCTTGTTATTATTGATATTTTATTGTTTTGTAAGAATGCTAAAGAAATATTATTTTCATGATTTGTACATATTTTATTATTTTGATAGTAGCTTGATAAAATAAATACTTTTTCAATAACATTTTTTTTATAAACTTCTGAAAATAATATATTCATTATAAACGGAATAACTAATACTATAGTAGTTATTAGTCCATTAAAAATACCTATTTGAATTAAAGACATATTTTGTTGTCTATATCTATTTTTAGTTTTAATTAATCCCTTAGAATAAGTAAAACTATAAATAAATGTCAATACAATATAAATTATATATAAAAACATAATAAAATATACAGGCAAAATTAAAAAAGTTAAAAAATATTGTCCATTTGGAAATAAATTTGGTTCAAGTTTAGTAAATTCAATAATATAACGATTTGCATCAATAGCAGATATGTTTGTAAATATAAGAGTAACTAGTCCAAATATGTAAACAAAAAATTTATTATTAATAAGTGTTTTAATTACACTCTTTTGTTTAATATATAGTAGAAGCAACCCTGATAATGATGAAACTATTACTAATAATATTGTAATAATTGATTTATTGTCAATTAGATGAAAGTATATTAATGCAAAAATAAATGAAACAATTGATAAGGAAGCTAATCTTTTAAATTTCTCATAAAGAAGAAAACGTATTAATTGTTTACATTTATGGTAAATAATAGCTGTTTTATTACAAATATCTCCCTTATTTTTCATCTATTCATATAATCCTATCACTTCCGCCATCAATAGGAAGCTGAGCACCTGTTGTTTTAGCAAACAAATCACCAGCCATTGCTGAAACCAAGTTAGCTACATTTTTAGAACTGATTTCAGTTTTTAGAATATTATTAGTTTTGTACTCTTCAACACTCATTCCGTAATGTTTAGCACGTTTTTCTAGTACCTCTGGTGTCCAAATTCCAGTATCAAATACAGCGTGAGGATGAAGCATATTTACATTTATTCCAAATTCACCTAGTTCAAGTGCTGCTATGCGCGCTAGTTGAGTAAGCCCTGCTTTTGCAACTGAGTATGCAGCTGCACCTTTACCAGGGGCTGGTACATTTTTAGATGCCATAATTACGATTGATGGTTTAACACCCTCTTTTAAAAATGGAGTTGCAAATTTTAAAAACTTCTGATGACCAGTAAGATTAATATCCATACTTCTTTGCCATAAATCATTACTAATTTCATCAACACTCTCTGAAGCTGTAAAGATTCCAGCGTTACTTACGATAATGTCAAGCCCACCAAATGTTCGTACAGTTGTCTCAATTGCAGCTTGAATATCGCTATCTTTTGTCAAATCACACACAAGTCCAAGTTTATCCTTACCGTTAGATGCATCTTTCATAACTGGATTAATATCTAGTCCTACAACAGCAGCGCCATCAGCATGTAGTTTATCTAAAGTAGCTCGCCCTATTCCACTTGCTGCTCCTGTTACAATTGCAACTTGTCCTTGAAGTGGCAGAGAGCTTCCAGATTTTTTTAGTTTTGCTTGCTCTAGGCTCCAATACTCAACTTCAAAAATATCTTTAGCACTTAAAGCTTTATAACCACCAAGGCGTTCAGCTTGAGAAAATGCTTTAATACTATGATCTTTAATGTCTGAGATAATTGCTGCCTCTTTAGCACTTGCACCAAATGTTAAGATTCCTCTATTCTTCCAAATAGCCCATTTTGGAGCTGGGTTTAACATTGTTTCGCCTGAGTTTAACTCATTGAAATATTTTGCATAGGCATTTTGATAGTTCTCTAATGATGCGTTGTAATCACGCTCAAATATCATTGGGATTCTTTTGTTACGAATTACATGGTCAGGCGTTAATGGACCTTGCGTTGCAACATTTTCAACATCACTTAGAGCTGAAAAATTAATTGCTTCATTTCCTTGGTCATAATTAACAATTACAGCAGAACCTTTTGCAGTAGAAATTGCCTTACGAACCTTTGCTAAAGTTAATAAATCTTCACCTAAATGTTCTGCTGAGCTTGGTGCGGGCGACATATTTTTTTCAATATAATCTTCAGCCTTAGATACTAACTCAATCATCTTCTCATAACTATTTTTAGCATCATCATTAAAAGTAAAAAGACCATGATTAAGTAAAACCATTCCCTCAAATTTACTCCAATCAACATCTCTTGTCATCTCATAAATTGTTCTAGCTAAAATAAATCCTGGCATAACGTAAGGAATCACCAAAACACTATCTCCATAAATCTCTTTTATTTTCTCTTCACCACCTGCGGTATTTGTAACAGTAACAACAGCGTCAGTATGAGTATGGTCTACAAATTTAAATGGAATAATCGCGTGTAAGATTGCTTCTACTGAAGGATTAGGCGCACTAGGGTTTGTCATAGCAGCGCGTTGATTTGTAACCATATCAACATCGCTAAGCTCTTTTAAGTCTGCCATTTTAAGAAGTGTATCCATCTTAACAGGAGCAAAACCAGCAGCTTCAATAGTCGCTAAATCCCAACCACTTCCTTTAACATAGAGTAAATCTTCATCTTCACCAAAAAGATTTTTTTCTGTAATTTTTACAGAAGTATTTCCACCACCATGAAGAACTAAATCTGAATTAGCTCCTAATAAACGTGAAGTATACACACGCATTTCCAAATCATTATTTTTAAACTCTTTTGCTTTATTATCATCCCATACACTAACCATTACATATTCTCCAAATTAAATGTTTTTTCTATCTCTTTTTGCGACGCGTCACAAACTCCACGCTCAGTAATCAGTCCACTGATTAATCTATTAGGTGTTACATCAAAACCAATGTTTAAAGCCTTAGAACCCTCAGGTGTGATTCTAACTTCAGTCACTTCACCACTACTTAAAACTCCACGCATAACATGAACTTCATCTTCGCTTCGCTCTTCAATCTCAATCTCTTTAACTCCATCAATAATGCTAAAGTCAAATGTAGAAGCTGGAAGTGCTACATAAAAAGGTATGTCATTATCACGTGCCGCCAGTGCTTTTAAATATGTTCCTATCTTATTTGCAACATCACCTTGTCTTGATACTCTGTCAGCTCCAGTAATTACCATATCTACCTCGCCATTTTGCATCAAATGACCACCAGTATTATCTGCAATGATTGTATGGTTCACATCCGAGCGTGACAGCTCCCAAGATGTTAAGTTTGCACCTTGATTTCTTGGACGTGTCTCATCAACCCAAACATGAACATCAATTCCACGTTTTTTTGCCTCATAAATTGGAGCTAAAGCACTACCCTCATCCAAAATTGCAAGCCAACCAGCGTTACAGTGAGTTAAAATATTTATACTTTTTTTATTTTTTGTTTTTAATATATCTTCAATAATTTCACAACCATATTGCCCAATTTTAACAGAGCGATCAGCATCTTCATCACTAATATCAATTGCCTCTTTCTTTGCATCTTCAACTAAATTTGAACTATTTTTTAAAGTGTCTAACATTCTATCAACTGCCCACATCAGATTAACAGCCGTTGGACGACTCTCTCTAATATCTGCAGCATGTTTTTTCATACATTCAAAACTACCATTACACTCTCGTGCTGCAAGATATACTCCAAATGCAGCCACACAACCAATAACTCCAGCACCTCTAATTGTCATATCTTTTATAGCATTAATACTCTCTTGCGCATTTGTAAGAGTTACAGTTTTTTCTTCGTGAGGTAGAAGTCTTTGATCTAGAACTTCTAAATCTCCATTATCATTTAGCCAAATTGCTTTATATTTTCCGTTCATACAGCTCTCTTTAAAAGATTAATCAGATCATTTACATTTTTAATACTCTCATGCTTTTTTACAAAAGATGTCCCAATTCTTAGAGCCATCTTCTCAGCCCTTGCACGTGCATCTTGGTCTTCAATTGCTCTAATGTCAGCAACACCAGCGATTCCAAGTTGACGTCTACAAATTTTTGCACCTGCAAAACCAACACTCTCTTGCAATATTTTTAACATAAAACTCTTTTTAAAAGTTTCTTGTTCTTGGCTACTTAAAAAACCTTTTTCTATTAGTGAACTACTTTCTTGTTTTCTCCAAAGTTCTAAGAAAATCTCTTCAAAACGCATTAGAAATACTTTAATGCTATCTAGAATCCAAGCTTGGTATTTCACATCACCTGAACGCTCAAAGTGTGATACCCACGACATTACAAGATTTCCTAAAAGCGCGCCTATATCAAAACCAAATGGACCAAAAAATGCGAACTCAGAATCTATAACATATGTCTCATCACTGTTAATCATAATTGAACCAGTGTGTAAATCGCCATGAAGCAGTGCATCTGTTTGATTCATAAATTTATATTTAAGTTCAAGTATTTTTGTCTTAAATTCAACATCTGATTGTAACGCTTTTGCTTCATTCATTATAAGAGGATTTATATCATTTGTCTCATGTTCCATGTACGGTGCAGTAAATACAAAAGTCTCAGTAAGTGCGCAAAGTTCACTATTTGAGTTAAACTCTCCAACTAATTCTCTTTTATCTGCCCCACTAAGATACAGTGAAGAGGTTTTAAAAAGTGTATTTGCTAAAAATGAGGCAATGTGCTCTGCAAAATCTGGATATACCACACCATCAATCATGCCATTACGCATAATAATATGCTCACCCAAGTACTGCATTATAACAACACTCATATCTTCATCAGCATGGTAGATGTGAGGAACAAACTCTTTAGATAATTTAGAAAAATGTAAAAGTGAACGAATCTCATAAGTCATACGCTCACGAGACAGTGGATAACTCTCGCCCACAATTCTAAGATATGGAACAGCTTGTTTTAAAATAAGAATTTTCTCTTCATTATCATTAGAAGATACAACATAAACATAATTTAGATTTCCATCACCTATCTCTTTTGCAGTTAAATCATCATTACCAAAATACTCTTTTGCGCTATCAATACTTAGAATATACTCAATTACACTACTTTCATCTAGTACTTTATAGGACATTTTACCCCTTTAATGAATTTTATCTTTAGAATTTTTTACTATTTGACAAGTATTACTTAGAAAATATAGATTTTCACTTTTCATATTAAAGTAGATATGTCTATCTATACGTGTAATAACAGAATTCTTTTGTGAAACTATCATAAATGAGTATTGACCTAAATGACATAACAATTTATTCTTACTTGACTGTTTAAAAAATGTAACTGGATCACTTGCAAAAACAAATGCTATTAATGCAAAAAATAAAATCAAAATACGCATATCTACACCTTATTTAAAAATAATTTATATTATATAGACTTCTTGCAGAATTAAAATAACCCTCAGCTTTACAAAGAGAGTTTTACTCTGCGTTAGATAACCCTAACCGTAGCTATGGTTAGGCTTAAAAATTTATTTTTCACAATCTCACCACTTTTTTAATCTCTAAGAATTGTTCTAGTTTTGCAAAAAGTCTAATCACAATTTATACGTAATTGTAACATATGTAAATTTACTTGACATTTTGTACCGATTGGTCTACAATTCCGTTATGAAAAAACAAAGTATAGGAAGACCAAAGTCTTTTGATGAAAAAGAAACACTGTTATTAGCCATGAACTATTTTTGGGAACATGGCTATAATGATAGTAGTTTAGAGAATCTTTTAAAAGCTATGAATATAAAAAAGAGCTCTTTTTATTCAACTTTTAAAAGTAAGGAAGAACTGTTCTCAAAGTGTTTAGATTTGTACAGACATATAACATTAAACCAATTACAAGAGTTAGAAAAAGAAATAGGGCCTAAAAAGACTATGCTTATGCTAGCTACTATGTCGATAAACGAACTTAAGGAGTCTGGTAAAGTTAAAGGTTGCCTTATTGTTAACTCTGGACAAGAGTGTTATAACAAATATGCTAACCTTAGCCAACAAATTAGTGTAGAGTTTAATTTCTTTATGGAACTGTTTGAAAGTTTTGTTGATAAAGCTCAACACCTTGGAGAAATCACTAGTAAAAAAGATGCAAAAATTATCGCAGGACGCTATTTAAACACGCTTAATGGACTTATAGTGACTATACAAGCTGGAATTCCTGAAGAGCTAATAAACGATATTATAGAGAGTTCAAAAGAGATATTGCAATAGTTCAATAGACTACTGCGATATCTATTTTATGCCTAATTTTGTACTAACTAGTTCAAAATTAAATTTTAAATATGAATGGAGACAATATGCCACTTAATCGTAGACATATGCTGAAAGTTTTAGCTGGAAGTGCCGGTAGTTTATTTGCAAGTCCAACATTTGCAAAAGAATCTCAAACAAAAGAAATAAAGGCCGTTGCATTCGATGCTTTCCCAATTTTTGATCCTAGACCAATTTTTAAATTAGTTGAAACTATGTATCCAAAAAAAGGAAAAGCTCTAAATAGTGCATGGAAAACAAGACAGTTTGAGTATCAATGGTTGCGTGCATTATCTGGTAAATATGTTGACTTTTGGCAGGCTACGGATGATGCGCTTAAATTTGCTACTAAGCAGTTAAAAATCAATATGAGTGATGAGCAGCATAAAACTATTATGAACTCATATTTAAATTTAAAACCATGGCCTGATGTAATTCCAGCGCTTAAATCACTACAAGATTCAAATATACGATTATCATTTTTATCAAATATGACACCTAAAATGCTTAAAACAAACATGCATAATTCTAGACTTGATAATTTTTTTGAACATGTCATTAGTACAGATATTTAGAAAACTTATAAACCCTCACAAAAGGCTTACCAATTGGGAGTAGATACTTTAAAACTTCAACGAGAAGAAATAGCTTTTGCTGCATTTGCTGGTTGGGATGTCGCAGGCGCTAAGTGGTTTGGTTATCCAACTTTCTGGGTTAATAGAGCAGGGTTTATGAAAGAGGAACTAGGTGCTAAAGCTGATGAAATGGGTAATAACTTAAATCACCTAATAGACTTTATAAAAAAAAATAATCATTAACTATGTTAAAACTTTAGACAAGGAGGGTATACATTTTTAATCTCAGTTGTACATTTATGTACCAATTAACTCAAAATTATGCAAAGGAATTTAATGAAATCGTTTATAAAAATCACAACACTAATAGCGTTAGTTTTCAATCTAACAGTCGCAGCATATGCAGCAGAGACAGAAGAAAATCTTATTACGATAATATCAGAAAAAAATGCAAAAGGTGAAGTAAAAGAAGTATATGAAGATATAAAAAACACTTTTGGTATGGTACCAAATGCAATGAAACATCAAAGTATAAGTCCTGAAATACTAAAAAATTCATGGGAATTTATTAAAATTGAGTTAACAAATAAAAATTTTTCTCCAAAACTTTCAGCTATGATACGCTTATTAGTTGGTGGACAAAAAGATTGTCACTACTGTATGGGTGTAAATGAGGGTATGTTGATAAATATGTTTAAAGTTAGTATTGCTGAAGTAAATGAACTTAAAAAAGATCCTAGTAGCGCACCTTTAAATAATAAAGATAAAGCTATGTTACTTTTTGTATTAAAAGCTACAAAAAATGCTCAATCAGTTACAAAAGCTGATATATTAAACCTTGAAAAAATTGGTTGGAGTGAAAAAGATATTTTTGAGGGTGTAAAGATGGGAGCTAATATAATAGCTTTTACAATTACACTTGATACATTTAAAATAGCTAGAGACATGTAAATTTACAACTATACTCTTATTTATATATCGAACACTATTTTAGATGTTCGATATATAGAGTCTAGAAAATAAAGGGATCTAATGAAAAAACTTACAAAAAAAGCAGATGACCTGCTTTATATATTGGGACATGCGTTAAGTACCTATCGTTATCTATTTTTGGCATTTTTAATTACCATAATTGCATCTATGGTTATAAATCTTCCAAAAACAACTATTGATACATCAACTGAAGGATTTTTACATGATAAAGATCCTATGATTCTAGATTATAATGCATTTAGAGACCAGTTTGGAAGAGATGAAAGAATTGCACTAGCAATTAAAAGTGATGGGATCTTTACATTTAAAAATCTCAAAAAACTAAAAAAACTTCACAATGAACTTAAAAATAGGACTCCTTATCTATACGACATTACATCTCTAATTAATGCACGAAACACTATAGGAAGTGAAAATGCGTTACTAGTTGAAGATTTATTCGAACATTGGCCAAAAAATCAAGAAGAACTAGATAAAATCAAAAAAAATGCACTATCAAATCCTATATATAAAAATCTATTGATAAATGAAGATGGAACCTTTACCGTTATTATCTTAGAATCAAATACTTATACATCTATAGGTATAGACGATAGTGATGAATTTGCAGATTTTGAAGAGCAAAGTTCAACTCCTAGAGCTTTTATTACAGATAAAGAGAATTCTGAAATGGTTAGAGAGGTTCAAAAAATTATTGAACCATATAAAAGCGATGATTTTGAGATTTTGTTAGCTGGTTCGCCAAGCGTTACAGAGTACCTCAAAAGCTCAATGCAAAAAGATATGGCAAAATTCAATGGTCTTATAATATTGACTATTATCATATTTTTAAGTCTTATTTTTAAACGTGTTTCAGGTGTTGTTTTACCTCTAATTGCTGTTGTTTTAGCAGTACTTAGCACTATGGGTGTTATGGCATATTTTGGTACTCCAATTAAGATTCCAACACAAATTATTCCATCATTTCTTCTTGCTGTAGGTATTGGAACATCTATACATATATTAGCAATATTTTTTCAGCATTTTGATAAAAATGGAGATAAAAAAGAGGCCATTGCTTACACTCTAAGGCATTCAGGTGTGGCAATCATTATGACATCACTTACAACTGCTGCTGGTGTCTCATCTTTTATGATTTCTGATGTTGCGCCAGTTGGTGATTTAGGTGTCTATGCAAGTATTGGTGTACTAATAGCACTATTATATAGTCTAATTTTACTGCCTGTACTACTAGCAATTCTTCCAATAAAAAGAAAAATATTACCGCACGATGAGCACAAAGATAGATTTGAAATTATTTTGACAAAAATCTCTCATTTTTCTCAAGTCCATTCTAAACCTATTGTTATTGGATCTTTAATTTTTATGATGATAGCAATATATACAGCTACTTTTATTCGCTATTCGCATAATCCACTTACATGGTTTAGTAAAGACAATGAAATTCGTATTGCAACTGAAACCATAGATAAAGAGTTAAGAGGTTCAATTAATTTAGAAATAGTTATTGATACAAAAAAAGAGAATGGTTTATATAATTATGAGCTTCTTAAAAAATTAGAAAAGATAACAAAAGATTCTGAGCTGATTAAAACAGATGCCTATTTTGTGGGAAAAGTTATCTCATTAGTAGATATACTAAAAGAGATTCATAAAGCGCTAAATGAAAACAAAGAGAGTTATTATAAAATTGCTAAAGATGAAAAACTCATTGCACAAGAGATTTTACTCTTTGAAAATAGTGGTAGTGATGATTTAGAGGACTTTGTAGATTCACAATTAAGTAAAGCACGTATTACTTACAAAATGCCATGGATAGATTCTGTTGAGTATTATGGAATGCTCAAAAATTTAAGAACTTATCTTCATGAGACATTAGGTGATGATGTAAAAATCACAACAACAGGGATGATTCCACTACTTGCTCAAACTATTACCTCTGCAATTAATAGTGCCGGTGATAGCTACTTATTAGCGTTTGTACTTATCACTTTAATGATGATGTTGCTTCTTGCTGATGTTAAATTGGGACTAATAAGTATGATTCCAAACCTTTTTCCTATATTTTTTGTTTTAATGATTATGGTTATTTTTAATATGCCATTTGATCTTTTTGCAATGTTGGTATTTTCTATTATTCTAGGATTAGCAGTCGATGACACTGTTCACTTCATGCATAACTTCAGACGTTATCATGATAGAGAGGGTAAAAGTGTAGAAGAAGCTGTGCGCTTAACATTAATAGGTGCAGGACGTGCGATGCTTATTACCAGTATAGTTTTAAGCATTGGATTCTATGTCTATATATTTGCGAGCATGAATAATTTAATTAATTTTGGAATTTTAGCTGGGACGGCTATTATAATGGCACTATTAGCTGACTTCCTCTTAGCCCCAGCTCTAATGGCTATGGTATACAAAAATGAAGGAGACAAAAATGAAAATTAAAAAAATATTACTAAGTTTATTAACTTTTAGCACACTATCTTTTGCTATGGATGCTTTTGAAATAGTAACAAAAGTTGATACTCGTGATGATGGAGATAATATCATCTCGAATATGTCAATGGTACTTATTGACAAAGCAAACAAACAAAGAGTTCGCTCAATGCGAACGTTTACTAAAGACTTCGGTGTTGATACTTATAAAACTATCTTTTTTCTAGCCCCAAGTGATGTTAAAAACACCGCTTTTTTAACCTTTGATTATGATGATGACAACAAAGATGATGACCAATGGCTATATCTTCCAGCACTTAAAAAAACAAAACGTATCGCTTCAACTGATAAAAGTGGAAGTTTTATGGGTTCAGATTTTTCATACTCAGATATGACAAAACCAGATTTGACTGACTACAATTACAAAATCGTTAAAGAGAAAAAAGTTGGTAAGCATAATACATGGATTATTGAAAGAGTACCAAAGACTCAAGCTATACTAGACGAAACTGGATATAAAAAATCATATCTTTTTGTAAGACAAGATAATTTTGTAGTAGTTCGTGCCATGCACTATCTTGATGATGGTAAAAAGAAATATATGAATGTTAAAAAACTAGAAAAGATTGATGGTATTTGGATTGCGACAGAGATTGAAATGAAAACAACTAAAAATAAAAAACGCCTTCACTCAACTATTTTACAATTTAACAATGTTAAATTAAACCAAAACCTTAATGAAAATAAATTTAGTGTACGTCAAATAGAAAAAGGTATTTAATGAGGTGGCTATTTTTAGCTCTTCTTGCTACAAGTTCTTTAACCTACGCAGACGAGTTTGAAGATGATTTGGGTGGTTTTGAAGAAGAGAGTATAGCTATTGTTGAAATTGAACAGATAAAAGAGAGAGCTAATCAGATTAAAGGTTCACTAAAACTTTCTAGTAGCTATAACTACGCCCATAATACTCCATTTGTAGGACAAACCGATTTTAGAGGTCTCTCAAGACTTAAAACAACACTTGACCTCTCTGTTGATTCTAAGATAAATGATAGGTGGAAAAGTAGACTAGAGGTACAGGCTTTTTATGACGCCATCTATTCATTAAGAGATAATACTTATACTAATGATATGATTGGTACATATGAGTCAGAAGTTGAGATTCAAGAGGCGTATATATTAGGTTCTATATCAGATAGTATAGATCTAAAAATTGGTCGTCAAATAGTTGTATGGGGGAAATCTGATAATATACGCCTAAATGATGTTATTAACCCTTTAGATAACCGTGAGCTTGGTATGGTTGATATTGAAGACTTACGACTTCCTGTATTTATGAGTAAACTAGATTACTACAGTGGTGCATGGAATCTTAGTGCTATGATTATCCACGAAGCGCGTGTGCAAAAAGAAGCAGCTAATGGAAGTGACTATCTGCCTACTCATATTTTTCTAAAACCTAACGCTATATTTCCAAAAGACAGAACACCAGATAGTACATTTAAAAATAGTCAATATGCACTCTCTTTAAATGGTAGATTTACAGGATGGGATTTATCTTTTTATGGAGCTAAAGTTTTAAATAGTAAATGGCATTTCGTAAACAATAAAAAGAGTAGAACTTATGATTTTGTAAAAATGTTGGGAGTAGCATCAAATATTGCAATAGGCAATTTTTTATTTACATCAGAGCTTGTCTACATGAAAGATTTAAAATTTAATACAACAAAAGATGAAAAAGAGCGTTTGGACTTTTTACTTGGTGCTGAATATAGTGGCATTACTAACCTTACAGCATCTATAGAGTTAGCACAAAGACATATTTTTGATTACGAAACGTCAATGGTGAATGCGCCAGATTCTGTGTATAAAGATGAAAGACAGACAGCATTACGAATTAGTTATAGTTTTGACCATGAAAAAGGTATGTTTACTTATCTTAACACCCTATTCTATAACAATAGTAATATAAATGGTGGGTTCCAAAGAGTTTGGTTAAATTATGATTTAAGTGATTATGTTGAGATTAATATAGGGGTCGTTGACTATATTGGTGGAGATAAAGTAGTACTTGATGCACTTTCAGACAACGATAGATTTTTTGCAGATATTAGTTACAACTTTTAAAATGAACAGTAGACAATCATTAAAGATTGTCTACTAAATAATACTCTCTAGAAAATATATTTAAAACCTACTTGTACACTTGAAGCATCTTCAAATTGTCCAAATACGCCATTTTTATCATTTCCATATTGATTCCACTCAGCAGTAAGAACAATCTCATCGCTATAAGTGTACTCAGCATCTAAACGATTCCAGATACCACCATTTTCATTTTCAACTAATAATAAGTTGTTAACACGTAAAGCGTCTGATTCTAAGAATGGTTTTGAAAGGAAAAGAGTATACATAATTGCATGTTCTTCAGCAGCCTTAAGACCATTACTTAAATTCATTGTTGCAGGATTAGCTGTATATTTTTGGTATGTTTTACCATTGTAAGCAATATTTTGTTCAACATAATCTAAATTCCAAACATCCATAAACTGGAAACTTGTAAATAAATTTGTCATAACTGTTACATCAATACCAATTACATACTTAACAAAGTCAGCTTCTTCAACACCAAATGCACCAACTAAATCACCATAAGCTAATTTACTTCTATCAATAACTGTCGTTTTAGCACCAGCGTCATAAACGAACTCACCACGAACAACAAATGGGGCAAAATCAGTATCAACAGCATAGTCAAAAGAACCACCAATACTATGAATACGGTTCATAGCCTCTGTAAATACAAGTGTTGCAGGATTAACTAAACTTCCTTGAGCAGCTGCAGCAGTACCACGAATGCTATATGGACTGAAATAACTTCCATCAGCATATTTCATACTCTCAAGTGCAGTAACAGTGTCAGGAACACCAGCTGATGCACCAACATTATCAAAATTTGTTGATTTGAAAGCATTATTTCCAGCAGTTGTTTCTTGAATTGGAACAGAGCTATGAGTCTGATAATTTGTTGTTAATCTATTTCCAGAAGAATCTTCCCAATGTGGTTTAACATATGGATTATTATCCCAATGGTAATAATAATTTAATGAATAGTTTAGACTATCAAATGCTGTACTTTTGAAACGTAACCCAAGATTATGATTTTGAAATGATGAGTTTTCATGATCTTGACGATATGCTGTCTTCATACCTTGAAAATAGAAGAATGTTCCAAATGCAGTTTCGCCCATGTAATCAAATGCTGATGTAGGGTTACTTTCACTAAATGTACCATCAAACTGATTTGTTGTACCACTTCCAAAACTAGGTGCTAGTGCAAGCATTGGATCTATAAAAGCACCTAAACCATTTGCCAAGAATGCATCTACACCAGCATTAAATTTTGCTAAAGTTGTAGCATCAGCAGTTTGAGTTAATAGTGCACCAGCTTCTGCTTGACTTAAACCAAAACTACCAGTTAACATTTGCATAGAAATTGCACCCTGAGTAGCTTGATCTCCAGCAGCAACAGCAGCTTCAAGACCAGCTAATGCTCCAGAAAAACCTACGAATTGATTATACATTGCAACTTTAAATGCATCATCAGCATTAGTAGACTGGCTATAAGGAGTTAATAACTGTATTCCTAAACTAACCATAGATTTCACTGTATCATCAGTAAAATTAAAGTTGTTCATGTTTATTCTAACATTACTTATAAGAGTATTTGGTGCTAATTGCGTGAACCCTTGTTGTGTTAATCCAGCAACTTTTTGTGCATCTGTAGCACCAGCAAATCCAGTTAATGCAGTTGCTGCATCTGGACCAAAACCTGTCATATAACTAGCAAAACCAGCGAACAGACCTTGACCATTGTTAGCTGCTGCTGCTAACACACTATTACCAGTTGCAGTAGCGTCTGCTTGTGCAACAGCAACACCTGTTGTAGGATCAACTTGACCTACCATAGCACCATTACTATTAAAACTACTTACTAATGGGATAAATACAGAGTGCAATAGAGCTAAATCGACAGGACCAGATGGATTAGCAGGGTTTGTTCCAGGCGTTCCAAAACATGCATTAACATATTTAGTAGCATCAAATACGCCATTCGTTAAAAAGTCAGGATTATTTGCAACGGCAACAAGATCATGCGTTAACTCTGGTGAAAAACCAGTGCTTAATTTATCTCCAGCTGTAATACTTAGAGCTGTACCACCAGTGTTTGAAGTTAAAATAGTTGCATATGCTTTATCTATAGAAGATTGAACATTTGCAAATGTCATAGGATTACTAGTTGCACCACCATCTGTACTGTAAGATGGAGCTGAAGGTGTACCAAGTGAAGTAAAGAATTCAACAGTACGATATTTCATCGGTCCTAAAAGACCTCTCATTCCACCCATTCCAAGAAGCGTATTAAAGATAGTAGAAGTTTGTCCCATATCTCTAGCAATATTCATGAAACCATTTGTACGACCAGTAAGAGTTTCTGCACCCATACTTACAAATGGTGAGTCGTAATCACCAGTGTTTGGATTAATTAAACCAGAAATTTGATTAATTTGAATATCTGGAACCCATACAAGTTGTAGTGATGAATCATCACCAATAGATGTCTCAGCTGTAACCATCCACAAAGGAATACGTGAATCTTCCATTGTGTTTTGACCCCACTCACGGTAATCAGTTGGATTGATAATATCTAAGAACTTAACACCATCTGCTGTTCCCCATACAACTTGTTGCTTACCAACACGAATGTCCCAGCTACCAATTGCACTATCCTCAATTGATGTATCGATGTAAAATTCTCTTAAGTAATCGTGTTGTGAATGTGAACGATGACCTCTAAAACCATCAATGCCCTCATTATCGTGAATCAAGTTACCTTGAATGTGTAGTGCTGCATTGTCAGTCAAGTCACCATTGATGAAAAGATTGATTGAGTTTTCCATCTTAAGTATATCACCTGCATCGTGACCAGCACCATTATATGTTGTACCATTTTTTAAAAATACGGAAGTTTCGTTTTTAAGTACACCATTTAATTCCCACTCATGTTCACCAGCAACACCACTTACAGCAAAAGCTGCAATTAGTGCTGAAGAAAGTAAAATTTTGTTCATATATCATCCCTTTTTTTATTCTAAATATAAATTATTCTAGTAAAACTAAAATAAATATTGAAACCGTTATGACACTACAATAGCGCCTTTACGGTAAAATATATTCTTAACGTTTAATTTTTGTAAGTGTTCTCTTAGACCATAAACCTGGTTTTAAGTCTGAATTGTATTTTGTAACAG